>Ga0209319_1000038_pt1 | contig 265382 bp, 224 predicted proteins | sample RifGroE2_FD_184000 | JGI IMG/M metagenome (GOLD analysis project Ga0209319, IMG submission 184000) | Groundwater microbial communities from Rifle, Colorado - Groundwater E2 (SPAdes) (version 2) | ecosystem: Environmental > Aquatic > Deep subsurface > Groundwater | place: Rifle, Colorado...
GGATTTTTAATGCAAAAAGAACTTGAAAACCTCGAACGTATTTATCATCCACAAGCACCATTTATTTCTGTAGTAGCTGGAAGTAAGTTCGACACTAAAATCGATTCGCTATTTGCATTGCTCAAAAAATCAGATTACCTGGTTCTTGGTGGGGTTATTTACAATGCTTATCTATGCGCCAAATACGGAATCGAAATAAAAGGCATTGAAGCAGATGATATGGAACATGCCAAAAAATTTGTTGAGTTTGCAGCTCAATATAAAGATAAGCTTGTTGAACTTCCATACATTATTGAGTCAGATACAATGGAGGGTCGATTTGAGGGACAATATAGAGTTCGACATATTAAAGATTTAAAAAAAGGAACCAAGCTGAATTACGTTCTTGACATTGCTAAAGAATCTTTTTCGGATGAAGGAGTTCATAAGATCTTCGCATCTGCTCGTACCGTATTTATTAATGCTGTTATGGGATTCACGCCACATTTTAATGAAGGAACGATTGCTCTTGATCAGTTAATTGATGAAAATGTAGAAGCCGTTAAATTATATGGTGGTGGCGATACTATGCAAGAATTAAAAAGATTGCTTCCCGGATTATATATTGTAGCTCTCGATAGTCCTAAGTATTACATTTTTACGGGTGGAGGTGCTGTGTTAAAAGCAATCCAGGAAGGAACAACTTTAGGAATTGAACCCGTAAAAGCTTTAACAAAATAAAAAAAAATCACATTTTTGTGTTTTAAAGATTTTAAGAAGTCAGGGTTTCTGACTTCTTTTATTATCTTATTCAAATTTAAACCAGAACAGATGAAAGCATTTAAAGCCTATGATATTCGTGGTATTTACAACGAAGAATTTACCAAAGAGGATGCCTATAAAATAGGATACTTTTTACCTGAACTCCTGCAAGCCGACAACGTGTTGGTCGGACGCGATGTCAGAGTTTCTTCAGATGAGATTTTCGAATCTCTCGCTCAAGGCATTATTGATAGTGGAGCAAGTGTTTATAATATAGGTCTGGCAACCACTCCCATGGTTTATTATATGACGGCCAAACATAAGTTTTCAGCTTCGGTTCAGATTACAGCCTCTCATAATTCGCGTGAATACAATGGAATGAAAATATCTAGAGCAAATGCCCTCCCTGTAGGTTTTGATACTGGATTAAGTGCACTTCTTGAAATGATGAATACACGTGAAGTTGTTATTGCCGAAAAAAAAGGAAAAATAATTGATTACAGGGTAAAAGATGAATATATCCAATTCTTAAAAACATATGTTCAGGATTACTCTAAATTAAAAATCGTTGTTGATTGCTCAAATGGAATGGCCGGTTTGCTTATTAAAAAACTATTGGGTAAAGATCCTAAATATATTTTTGATGAAATGGACGGTACATTCCCAAACCACGAACCAAATCCGCTGATCGAGGAAAATGTGGCTGAACTTAAAAAAACTGTTCTTGCTGAGAAATGCGATATAGGTATTATTTTCGATGGCGATGCCGACCGGGTTATGTTTGTTGATGAAAAAGGAAAATTCATTTCTCCGGACCTTATTATCGGTCTAATGGCTCATTATTTTCTTGAAAAAGAAAAAGGAAATGTTTTAGAAGATATTCGAACATCAAAGGCTGTAAAAGAATATATTGAGAACATGGGTGGTAAAATGCACACTTGGCGTGTTGGCCGAGCTTTCGCATCACCAAAACTAAAAGAAATAAAAGGAATTTATGGAGGGGAGCTTGCTGGTCATTATTATTTCAGAGATTTCTTTTATTCCGATTCAGGGATATTAGCATCTCTTATTGTTCTTAACTTGCTTTTAAGATTTAAGAAAGAAGGCAAAACCATATCGGAGTTAATTGCCAAAATCAATAAATATGCTAACTCTGGAGAAATCAATTTCAAGATAGAACAAAAGCAAAAAGCCATTGATGCCTTGAAAAATTATTTTGTAGCTAAGGAAGAACCTACAGAAATTCTCGATTTTGATGGTTACCGAATAGAATTCAAAAGTTGGTGGTTTAATGTTCGACCATCAAATACAGAACCTTACCTGCGGCTACTAGTTGAAGCAGATAATGAAAAAATCCTGAAAGAAAAAGTGGAAGAAATAAAAACGATATTGAAGAAATTTAAATGACAGACCTTGTTAAAATATTCGACCCCTTCGGGGTCGTTTTTTATTATATATCTTTTTGCAACTATTTGACTCCTCTGGAGTCAATCTATATTATAACTAAATCTTTTATATTAAATAAACAATAATAAGCTCACAGCCATTACAGCCATTCCAAGAACTAATCCATAAATGGAATGATGGTGTTTTCCAAACTCACGTGCAGCAGGCAAAAGTTCATCGAGCGAAATAAAAACCATGATTCCCGCAACACCGGCAAATAAAACTCCAAATAAAACCGGCGACATAAAGGGCATTAAAATAAGATATCCAACCAGCGCTCCAACCGGTTCTGCTAATCCTGAAAGGAATGAGTGAAAAAATGCTTTCTTTTTATTACCGGTTGCAAAATAAATAGGAACCGAAACGGCAATACCTTCAGGAATATTATGAATGGCAATGGCAACGGCAATGGCAATACCCAAACTAGGATCGGTTAATGCAGCTGTGAATGTTGCAAGACCTTCGGGAAAATTATGAATTGCAATGGCAAGTGCAGTAAACATTCCCATTTTCATAAGTTTTTTGTTTTTTTCTGCACCCAGATCAGGATTACTAATCTCTTCAAGGGTATGAATTTCGTGTGGATTTTCATAAGAAGGTATTAGCTTATCGATTAAACCAATAACTAAAATGCCTCCGAAAAAAGAAGTAACTGTAACCCATGAACCTCCGCGTTCTCCCAACTCGCGAATTAAAGCAACTCTGGCTTTAAAAAAAATCTCAACCAACGAAACATAAATCATTACACCCGCAGAAAAACCCAACGATACAGAAAGAAATTTTGTGTTAGTAGTTTTAGAAAAAAAAGCAATGCAACTTCCTATTCCTGTTGAAAGACCTGCAAATAATGTAAGTCCAAATGCAATAAGTACGTTTTCTGTTATCATTTTTAGCTTATTAAGTCTGGAATAAATGTACAAAAAATTTAATTGTTCAAGTTTTAAAATAAAAACATTCCTAATGTTCTTAGACTTTAGAAATGTTTACTAATAACCAATAATATAACTATCGACAGGCAACACAAACGTTTATTATTCCTGAAAAGGTCTCCAGCTTTTTGCCAGTCCGCCAATACCTGTTTCTCGGTAAGCACTCTGAATGTCGCGGCCTGTTTCTTCCATCGTTTGCACAGCATTATCGAATGATATTTTGTGGCCACCATCTGAGAACAAAGCATATACAGCACATTCGAGTGCTTTTCCTACAGCTATTGCATTTCGTTCGATACAAGGAATCTGAACATAACCAAGCACAGGATCGCATGTTAATCCAAGATTATGCTCAAAACCCATTTCGGCAGCATATTCGATCTGGCGAAGCGAGCCTCCCATAATTTGTGCAGCAGCACCAGCAGCCATAGCGCAAGCAGTACCAATCTCCCCTTGACAGCCTACTTCGGCGCCAGAGATAGATGCATTAAATTTAACTATATTGCCAATTAATCCTGCTGTTGCAAGCGCTCTGAGGATTTTAACATCTGTAATATATTCTTCTCGTTTTAAATAATATAATATTGCAGGTAAAACACCTGAGGAGCCACAGGTTGGTGCAATAGCAATTTTACCTCCATTTGCATTTTCTTCGGAAACAGCTAATGCAAAAGCAAAAAGCAAACCTTGATTTTGAATTGCACCATGCGAATTCAGTGCTTTCATATAATAATTACTCGCTTTTCGAGGTAAACGAATTTCTCCGGGCAACACCCCTTCGTTTTCCAATCCACGAACAATGGTTTCTTTCATTATATCCCAAACCATTGATAAATAATCCCAAATTTCTGGTCCTTCGCAATCTTCAACATACTCCCAAAAGGTTTTACCTTGTCGGGAGCAATGAGCCATAATATCTGTAAGATTTGTAATATGATAAACTTGTTTGTTATTGATAATTCCATCAACATCTTTTAAATCACCACCACCAATACTATATACTTCCCATTTATCAGCAACTTCATTACTCTCATTAAGAGCCTGAAAAATCATTCCATTTGGATGCTGCGGAAGTGTTTCTTCGGGTCGCCAAATTATTTCTACTTCGTGAGGGAAGAGCGTTTTTTGCAAAGCCAGATCGGTATGATGTCCTTTGCCAGTAGAAGCAAGACTGCCATATAAAACAACTCTGAATTTTGTACATTTCGGATTTCGCTTCTGAAACATTTCAGCAGCCCTAACCGGCCCAATAGTATGACTGCTCGATGGACCATATCCAATTTTAAAAATCTCTCGTATTGTTTGCATTTTACCCTAAAATTTAACCAACGCAAAGCTATAAAAAGAATTCTTTCAACAGTCTTTTTTGCCTTACTAAAAGAGAGTTATTGTTGTATAACAGATAAGAAAGCCAATTATCAAAATAAAAAATAGTAAATGAACCTATAAAAAATTCTTGTCTAAAAAATCCTGAAATTTTGCTTTGTATTGATCGCTAACGGGTATATACACATTACTATCGAAAACAATACGATTTCTTTCGATAGTAGTTATTTTATTCAGATTCACAATAAATGATCTATGTACCCTCATGAAACTCTTTTCTGGAAGAAATTTCTCCAGCTTGGTCATGCTGGTTAACGACATAACAGGACTTTGACTTACCATATGAATCCGCACATATTCCCTCATTCCTTCAATATATTTTATGTCTGATATATTTATCCTGATTATTTTATATTCTGATTTTATAAATAGAAACTCATCGTTTCCATCAATCTGCATAGCTCTTTTCTCCTGATTATCGAACCACTCTTTTGCCTTGTTTGCAGCCTCCAGAAAAGAGCTGTAACTAATGGGTTTTAAAAGGTAATCAATGGCGCTTACACGAAATCCTTCAATTGCATATTCGCTGAGTGCAGTTGTAAATATTATTTTGGGGGGATTGTTAAGCGATTTAACAAAGTCCATTCCGCTTATATCGGGCATATTGATATCAACAAATAATAAATCAACCGGTTTATTTTGCATTAATTCCAGAGCTTGTAATGCACTATCGCAAACTGCAACAAGCTCGAAAAATGGTGTTTTTTCGATATATGACCTAATCTGCTTAAGAGCCAGAGGTTCATCATCTATTGCTATACATCTGATCATATTGGTATAGATAGGTTTATGGTAAAAGTATCTTCATTGTCAATTATATCAAGATGATAATCGGCGCCATAGATTAGAGCTAATCTTTTGCGAGTATTCTCAATACCTATTCCGGAAAAGTCTTTATTTTGATTCTTTTCGATCTTGCTATTTTTTACAATCAACAACAACCTGTTGTTGCCCGTTAGGATTTCGATATTTATAAATGATTCGCTTTTATAGCTTACCCCGTGTTTAAAAGCGTTCTCAATTATTGATGTGAAAAGAAACGGAGGTAAGGATTTGTCGGGAATAACCGTGGGTGTGCTTAAATTAACTACAACCCTTTCGTTAAATCTAAGCTTCATAAGGTCAATATAACTCTGCAGAAACTCAATTTCTCGTTTAAGGGTAGTTTTTTCAGTTTCTGTTTCGTAAAGCAGGTAACGCATCATTTTCGAGAGTTTGATAATTGCTTCTTTAGCTTCATCTGTATTAATATCAACCAAGGAATGAATATTGTTAAGGGTGTTCATAAAAAAGTGCGGACTAACCTGATTTCGAAGAAAGGCCAATTGATTTTCAACATTTTCTTTCTCCAGTTTTATTCTTTTTTGTTCAGATTGAATCCATTTAACAGATGATTTTAATCCAATATCAAATCCAAAAATAAGAAACGAGGAAATCAAAATATTCACATATGGAGGAATTTGTCTGGGATGCTCTCGCAAAGGAGGTGGAAGATTTTCTGTTCTGCCAGAAATTCTATTCATTGGCCTTCTGTTTGTCTCAGATCTTCTAACTAAAAGCTCTCGTTGCAACTGTTTTTTGCTGTTGGGACCGAAATTAGTATAATATACGTACGACACAGAAACAGCAATACTTATTAACAATCCGGCACAAACGATATAAAGTATATGCTTATTAGTAAAAAATAATTTCGGAAGTAGTATGAACCGGTTAATTAAAAAAAGAACAAAAAGAATAAGATGATTTCTCCATACAATAAAAACATGATTCCAATTTATTCCATTTTCAAATTGGCCAAATAACAGAGGAGAGGAAAATAATATAATCCAAAAAATAGTAATGAGGAATATTTCGAAGAAATTGAATTTCCTTATATTTTTCGATAGCTTACGCATGTTTTATTGCAGATAATTAGTAAAAGTAATGTATTCTTAATGAATTTACCAATCCAAAATTTAATAAAAAGAGTAACTGTTACTTATAGCAAAAGAGTTGAGTAACAGTTGTCGGGTAAAAATTATACCGATATAATTAATTTATTAATTCATTTCTCTATGTTCTTGCCTTTGCTGAGGCCTATGTGTTTTCTGAAAATTATCAAACTTTACCTTTTGCTCATCAATTAACAAAGATTTAATTTTCTCTTCAAACTCAGATTTATAAGTTTCCATTTTTTCTCTATTTCTCTTTTTATCCCTTTCTATTTCATCTAACTGTTTTTTAACCTCTTTAAAATGAGCTAGATATAAATCAGTGATCTTTGCTTTCTGTTCGTCTGTTAAAAAGAGTTCTTGAGCCAAATTGTTGGTCATTTTCACAATTTGTGTGGAGTCGGGTATTCTTTGAGGTCTTTGGTCATTTGGTCGTTGTGAATAAGCACTGCTAAAGATCATCGCCAAAACTGTCAGCAAAAACAATTTTGCTATAACAAAAGAAATTTTGTTTTTCATAATTTTTCATTTCTAGTAATTTATTATTTTCTGTAAGATGAAGCTTTGTATTTAATTATATTATCTGTTGGAGAATAGACTATGTCTGAATTAGAGATATTTGAATTCCGTTCTTTCCATGTAATAGTAACATCCAAATCGGTTAGCGTTTCACCACAAATCTCAACAAGTACATATCCATGCTCCATTCTATGAAATAGTCCATTGGGTAAATAATTAGAGTTTGCTCCATTGTAATTATATCTTGACATTAACCAACCACCACCGCCACCAACCACGCACTGGTAAATATCGTTATCTGAATTACCATCTCCATCATCTATTTGAGCTACATCGAAAAAGTGATCATGGCCACAAAAATAGGTTCTAACACCTGCATCTGTTAGGCTTTTCCAAAATATATCACGTTCTGTTTGAAAATCATCCAGACAATCAGAATGAAAAACCTTAAAAGCAGCTTCGTGGCCAAAAACAAAAACATGAGGATTACTATTATTTTCCAATTGCTGATTTAGCCATTCCTGATCAACCCGATGAATGTTAATATAATTATCAAGTCCAATAAAAAAAGCGTTTTTATGATTAAAAGAGTATGTTTGATTTGTTTCGCCTGCTGGTCCATTTTGGGGTAATGCATTTGAACCAGAAAAGATTTTGTTCCAGACAGTAATGTCATCATTAGCATCATCCTCATGATTTCCTCTTATTGGATAAACTCCGATACCGTTATCATACAAAGGTTGAAAAATATCTTGCCACATTTTCAATTCCATTTCGAGTTCTGATGAGGTTGTCATTTTCCCACCTTCGACAATATCGCCGCATAGTAAAATGAAATCAATACTATCCTGAAGAAAAAAAGGAATCATCTCTTTAATTGTATCGGAGTTTATGGTGACATGAGTATCTCCAACAACAGCAAATCTCCATGATTTGCCGTTATTAATAGTTTCTGGCAATTCGTCTTTTTGGCAATTAGAAAATCCCAAAATTGAAAAAACTGCAAAAATTAAAGCTATGATTTTCATAGTTTTGTTATTTGCTAATATTTCTAACACATCTAACATAATTATAAACATAACGAACATCACCCTGGGGACCTTTAAATTGAGGGTATTCATTTATATCTCCGGATTTTGGATCGCTACGTTGAGCTCCGGCACCATGTACATCCATAAGTATGTCATTCATTTTTCCCTGAGCTTCACCAAATGCTATATAAGCAGCGGGGATATTTGGATTTACACCATCAAGATGTGTGGTGCTTGACCAGAAATATGGATATTGTCCGGCAACTCCATCGGGAGCGACAATCGAGGTTGTTTGAAAAACCGGATCGATTGCAGGTGAATTTGTTACAGAAGGACAGCGGGAATAATCCACAATGCTTTGTAGCTCTTTAATATTTGGTAGTCTCCAATCACTATGTCCAGCTAGTTCCAGATTCTCAGCATATTCTAATGCTTCCTGCCAATCGCGAGAAACACCATCATCTGTCTTTTGCCACATTAAACCAGTTGCATTATCTGAAATAGTTCCATCGTTATTGTCGATAAAGTCATTAATTCCATATACAGGATTTCCTCTAACCATACGAAAATACTTTTTACTGGCTACTCCATTTTTGTATATTGAATATCCTTTAATTCGCCCATCGACAAAGTTTACTCCGAATACTGTTTCGTTTGTATTAAATGTTAACCCGACATATTTCGTTGATGACCAGGTTTGGGCATCAATTTCGCGTTCTCCTATGGCGGTATTCCCCAAGGGTTGAATGAAATACGTTTCGTTAATAAAATTTTTTATTGCTATTTCACCATTAACTTTACCAGTGAATAGAATTAATGAGTAAAGTTCTTTAATTGTTGGTACACGCCAGTCGGTGTAACCACCTAATGTTAATGATTTTGCAACAGTTTCTGCTTCAGCATATGTAATCTGTGCTCCCATGTCTTTTTGCCACATAAGTCCGGTAACATTATCGGTGATTATACCATCACCATTATCAGTATAGGAAGGTTGATTACCTTGATAATTTGCATCTTGCCCGTAGAAAAGCGCTCCTGGGTTTGGTTCTTGTATTTCATTTAATTCATCATAAAATAGGATAACATCTGTATCTACAATTGGGTATCCTGAAATATCGGGTAAATTATCAATAATTATTTCATCATTATCTTGTGATTCTTTTTCGCAACTTGTAGCTGTAACTATTAATAGAGAAAGAAAACACACTAAAAGTATTTTTGTTCTTTGAATTGTTTTTCGTTTCATAACTATCAAATTAAATTAACAATTAGTCAAAAATAAACATGTAGTTATCCTAAAAAAAATGAAATCAACAGATCACTGGATTTTATAAGCAGAAACCATAATTTTCCAATCAAAACAAATTACTCTAGAGGAGAAATAACCAACATTGATTTTTACTCTCCAGAACGGAGAATCTCGAAAAGGACTTTAATTTTAAAAATACGAAAAATGAAAGCAAGTAGAATAGAAAAAACAATTATAGAAAGAAACTTAATTCCCCAATAAAAATCAAGATTTACAGAAAGCATCGAAAAAACAAAAAGGACGATAAGAAATAACAAAACCTGGTATATGCGCTGAACACTAAGCCTGAAATTAAATATTTTAAACGATAGAACAACTTGAATAATCGCCGTAAATGTCTGTGTTACTACACTTGCAATAGCAGCTCCAAGAGCAAAATATTTAGGAATCAAAATTAAATTTAAACTTATATTAAGAATTACACCTGATCCGGCCATTAAATTTAGTTGCCTTAAACTTCCATTTGCAGTTAATAATGTACCAAAAATATAGGTTGTAGCAATGCCTATATAACTTAAAATCAACACCCCAAAAATAATCGAGGAGCTTTTAACGTGCTGATGATACAATAAATCCATTATTTCATCACGATAAAAAAACGATGCCGAAGTAATACCAAGCACAGGAACAATTAATAGCAACAAAGAAAAAAAAGTAAGTTGGTCAATTGATTGTTTCTGTTTTATCATACGCGAAAACATGGGTAACAATAAACCAGCAAAGAGAAAAGCAAACATTGCAACAGCGTCCAGAATACGATAAGATTGTGCATAGATACCTGCCTGTTCCTTGCCGTTAGGTAACATTCGCTCAAGCATTACTGAATCGATACGGAAATAAAACGCCATTAGCAAAGTAAGCAAAGCAAAAGGATAGCTTTTTTTAAGTATAGCAATAAAATACGCTCTATCAAAATTGAGCTTTAAAAAATCGGCCTTGCCATAAACTACTATCAGTGTAATTAATAAGGCTATAAAATAAGATACTGTTTGTGCATATATAAACCATTCAATTCTAAAGGATGTCTCAAAAATTCCGCCCCATAAAAGTATGCTGCAAATAATTATCATGAGTGTTCGGTCAAGTACCGATATTATACTATCGGTTTTGAACAAATGCAATCCACTTAAATTCGATCGGAGATATAAAATAAATGATGCTATAAATTGATTGAAAATAAGAAATAGAAGAATATAAAGTTGTCGTAGCTCATAACCTATAATTAATGCCACAGTCATAGTAATAATAAAATACACTATAGCCAGGAGAATGCGTAAAATCACTATCCCCGACAATGATTTACTTAATAGATGGTTGTTTTGAGCTATGTTGCGATTATTAAAATTTGTAATTCCAAAATCAAGGATAATATTCAAAAGAAGGGAAAAATTAAATAATGAGAAATAAAGTCCATACTCTTCGGCACCAACCATGTTCTGAACAGTACGATCAATACCAAAAATCCAGAATGGCTTTATCAGTAGATTAAGAAATAGTAAAAGTAAAAGGTTTGTTAAAAATTTACGTCGCAAAATTTAAATTATCAATTAGTAATTATATCAGTTTTAGATCATCGATTCGTTCAACAGGAATAAAGAAAAAGTTCTGATGATGGCTTTGACCATCGAAAGATGTTAGCATATTGCATTGTTGAACGAATGCTGAATAATTATGCCTGCACAAAAACTCAAAGCTCTTTCTTCTGGTTTCGCCCATCCATAACTCGCAATAAATAAGAGGTCTATTTTTGCAAATTATCTTTTCGGCTCCAAGCAAAACTTCATATTCATAATTCTCTACATCAATTTTAATAGCCGTAACAGGCATTTGTATAAATCCATCTATATCATCAAGTCGTTTAACCTGAACATTATATTTATTACCAATTTCTGGCTTATCACCCTTAATAACATGACTTAAACCATGAAAGTAAACACCATTAATCTTTGGTAGAATCATTTGGATTTCGGTATTCTCGTTACCTAAGGCATAGTTATATAAAACTACATTGTTTAATTTAAATTTTTGCTTAATTCGATTGATATTATTGTAATTAAGCTCAACAGGCTCGAACGAATGAATGGTCGTGGATGGTTTTTTCTTTGCAAAATGATAAGTCATAACACCTATATTTGCACCAACATCAAGTATATTACCTGAATCGTCGATCATATTTAGGAACCTAATAAAAGCCCCTTCACGCTTATCCCACTGCAATTTTCTTATCATGAAAAGTGAAAAAAGAAATAAATATGTTTTTAACCCTAACAATTTTTGAAGTACATATTTTATAAAATTCTTCACCATTTTTTAGCATCTTTGTTACAAATATATGATAAACATAAGAATGAACCGATCATTTTTGGATTAAAAATTGGGAGCAAATACCTTGAAAATTGCAGTAAATACTAGATTGTTATTAAAAAATAAACTCGAAGGTATTGGGTGGTTTACATTCGAAACACTGAAAAGGATCACACAGAATCATTCTGAACATGAATTCTATTTTATTTTTGATCGAGAGTATAGTTCTGATTTTATTTTTTCAAAAAATGTTCATCCTATTGTTATTGGACCTCAGTCGCGGCATCCTTTCCTTTTTTATTGGTGGTTTGAGAGATCGATTCCAAAAATACTTAAAAAGATTAATGCTGATTTATTTATTTCTCCCGATGGGTTTTTATCTCTTTCAACAAAGGTAAAATCTCTTGCAGTTTTTCACGATATAAATTACATGCATTACCCAAAAGATTTCCCATTTCTTGTTCGTCACTATTATCGATATTTTTCTCCACGATTTGCCAAAAAAGCCGATCGCATTGTTACCGTTTCGGAGTTTTCTAAGAAGGATATTGTGGATCAATTTTCTATTAATCCCGAATTAGTTGATGTGGTTTACAATGGTGCCAATAAAATCTACAAACCGATTTCCGAAGAAGAAAAACAAGCTACTAAACAGAAATATACGTCTGGTAACGATTATTTTATATTTGTGGGAGCATTGAGTCCCCGAAAAAACATTGCAAACCTACTACTTGCATTCGATCGTTTTAAAACCCAAACCTTTTCAACAGCCAAGCTTATTATTGTGGGAGAAATGATGTTCAAAACACAAAGAATGAAACGAGCTTATTCTCAATTAGTTTATAAAGACGATGTGATTTTTACGGGGCGAATGAGTCCTGAAGAACTGCGCTATTTATATGGATCGGCAATTGCATTAACCTTTGTGCCATACTTTGAAGGATTCGGGATTCCAATTATTGAAGCGATGAATTGCCATACTCCGGTAATTACATCGAATGTTACATCAATGCCAGAAGTTGCAGGCGATGCAGCGTTACTAGTTAATCCATTTTCGGTTGATTCTATAGCTGATGCAATGACAAGATTATTCGCTGATGACAAGATGAGAAAAGAATTAATCACTAGAGGTTCTATTCAATGCCAGAAATTCAGCTGGGATATAACAGCAGAGAAATTTTGGGAAAGTATTGAAAAAACTATTAAGTAAATATTGAAAATATGTCATTTATTAGAATATGGATTCATTGTGTATGGGGTACAAAAAACCGAGAAGCATTATTCAATAAAGATAATAAAGCAATTATTATCAATCATATCAAAGATAATGCAAAGAGAAAGGGTATTTATATAGATTGCATTAATGGAGGGAATGATCATTTACACTGCCTGATTTCACTTAATCCAAATGAATCTCTTTCAAAAACAGTTCAATTAATTAAAGGGGAATCTTCATATTGGATAAATAAAAGTAATCTCGTTTCAACTAAGTTTGAATGGGGAGATGAATATTTTGCTATCTCCGTAAGTGAATCATCAATTCAGGCAGTTCGTGAATATATAAGAAATCAGGAAGAACATCATAAGAAAAAAACATGGACTGAAGAATACAAAGAATTTATTCAAAACTATAATTTTGATGAGTTGAGGGCTAAAGCCCTTTAATTAATTGTTCTTTAATAACCCCAGCCTAAAGGCTGGGGTTATTAAAACAAGAAAAATTGACTTTTGTCCAATTAAATTAAAAAAGCGATAAATAAGCCAGCCTTTAGGCTAGGCTTATAAAGGACAGAAAACTTATAGGTGTTTGTCTATTAAAATAAATACCCATAACCTCAGCCTTTAGGCTGGGGTTATAAAAGACAGAAAAAATCGGACTTTAGTCCAATAACAAATATAGTTTTATGCTCCTTTCTTATTACAAAGAAAACTTAATTGAAGCAGGCTGCGACGAAGCTGGCCGAGGGTGCCTTGCCGGACCTGTTGTTGCTGCTGCCGTTATTTTACCTGCAGATTATACCCATCCTTTGCTTAATGATTCGAAGAAACTTTCTGAAAAACAACGATATAAGCTTAGGGTAGAAATTGAGAAGGATGCATTAGATTTTGCAATTGGTATTGTTGATAATCATACCATAGATGAAATTAATATTCTGAAAGCATCCATAAAAGCAATGCACCTGGCGCTTGATCAACTTAAAATTATACCAGAACATATAATAATCGACGGAAACCGATTCTATAAATACAAAAACATTTCGCATCAATGTATCGTAAAAGGCGATTCGAAATATTTATCGATTGCTGCAGCATCGATACTTGCAAAAACATATCGTGATGATATTATGAACGAATTGAATAAAGCACATCATCAATACAACTGGAAAAAAAACAAGGGCTATCCTACAAAGGAACATCGCAACGCGATAAGAGAATATGGCACAACAGTTTATCATCGAATGTCGTTCAGATTGCTTGACGAACAATTAACACTTGATTTTTAATTAATCACAACCAATGAAAAAACCATTTTTTTATTTTATTCTAATCCTATTATTTGGTTGCAATGCCAATAAAAACCCAAAAGTTTTTATCTCAACCGAAATGGGAGATATTATTGTTGAATTATATGCAGATAAAGCTCCAATTACAAGTGCAAACTTTCTTCAATATATCGATTCTGAAAAATTCAAATACCTAGCTTGTTTTTACAGAGTGGTTCGGTTTGATAATCAACCTGATAGTTTGGTTAAAATTGAAGTTATTCAAGGAGGGTTTGCTACCGATTCGCTTATTGAAAAAAAACAATTACCAGCCATAAAGCACGAAAGCACAAAAGAAACAGGGATTTTGCATTTAGATGGAACCATTTCAATGGCTCGATTAGAGCCTGGTACAGCCTCATCAGAATTTTTTATTTGCATTGGCGACCAACCCGAGCTCGATTTTGGAGGCAAAAGAAATCCGGATGGACAAGGATTTGCAGCCTTTGGTAAAGTAATTGAAGGAATGGATGTAGTTAGAAAAATTCAGCAATTAGAAGACAGGGATCAATATCTTATAAAACCTGTGTTTATTCAGGAGATTTTAAGGTTTTAACCTATCTATTTTGCATTTTTACCAGCCAACTGGCCACAAGCAGCATCAATATCCTGACCTCGACTTCGTCGAACATTTACAACCAGATTGCGGCTTTTTAGAAAGCTTACAAATGCATCTACCGACTTAGCACTTGATTTGTTGAATTTTGGATTTCCTGTTGAGTTAAACTCAATAATATTAATTTTTACAGGGAAACTTTTACAGTATTCAGCAAGTTCCTTAGCATCGGCTATGCTATCGTTAATACCATTCATTAATAAATATTCGAATGTTATTCGCTGACCAGTTTTCTTATTGAAATATATCAATGCTTCTTTTAATGATTCTAATGAGTTACGTTCATTTACCGGCATAAAATCGGTTCTCTTTTTTTCATTTGCTGAATGTAATGAAACAGCCAGATTAAACTTAATATTATCATCAGCCAGTTTTTTTATCATACGAGGTAAACCAACTGTTGAAAGGGTAACTCGCTGAGGAGACATTCCTAGCCCCTTTTCTGAACCAATCATTTCAATAGCCTTTAATACATTGTCATAATTAAGCAATGGTTCACCCATGCCCATTAATACAATATTGGTTAGCGAAAGATTATATTTTTCTTTTGCAAGCAACATTAATTCAACTACCTGGTGATAAATCTCACCAATGCTTAAGTTTCGTCTTAAACCGAGTTTTCCGGTAGCACAAAATTCACATCCCAGATTGCATCCCACCTGCGAAGAAATACAAGCTGTAGCTCTATCTTCAGATGGAATTAATACGCCTTCAACCAATGAGTTATCAAAAAGCCTGAAAGCAAGTTTTATGGTTTTATCTTTACTTATTTGTACGTTTTCGGGCTTAGCCGATTGAATAAAAAAATGAGTATTCAACAATTCTCTTAGTGGTTTGGAAACATTGCTCATGTCATCAAAACTTTTACAATGCTTCTTCCATAACCACTCGTAAACCTGGGCTACACGAAAAGCTTTTTCGTTATTCTTTTCTAAAAATTCCTTTACCTCGCTTAAGGTAAGCGACAATATATCTCGTTTTGTTTCCACCATAATAATAACTCCCTGTTAACTTTTCTGAACATTTTAGAATGAACAAAGGTATATTAAAAAATAACTTTATTTTTGTTTTTTAAACCATTTAGAAAGTTAATAATCAAAGTAAACAATATACTTAATATTAATTTTGGGGAAATGAAAAAAATTGCACTATTACTAGTTGGATTGGTCTTAATGATGGGTACATCATTAAGAGCAGACGAAGGAATGTGGCTATTGCCACTTATTGAAAAACTTAATATTCAAAAAATGCAGGAAATGGGTCTTCAGCTTTCTGCAGAACAAATTTACAGCGTAAATAACACAAGCCTTAAAGATGCCATTGTAATATTTGGTCGCGGATGCACGGGTGAATTAATTTCTGAGCAAGGTCTTGTTTTAACTAACCACCACTGTGGTTATGGCTCTATTCAGCAACACAGCACCACGCAGCACGATTATCTTAAAGATGGTTTTTGGGCTATGTCGTTCGAAGAAGAAATTCCTACACCCGGTTTAACAGTTACTTTTTTAGTTCGAATAGAAGATGTAACTGAAAAAATGAATGCTACTTTAAAACCAGAAATGACAGAAACCCAAAGACAGCTAGCCGCTACACAAGAAGGTGAGAAAATTGCAATGGAGGCTACTATCGGTTCACATTACACTGCAAAGGTTCAAAGTTTTTTTGGAGGCAATCAGTATTTCTTATTAGTTAATGAAACATTTACTGATATCAGAATGGTTGGAGCACCACCATCATCAATAGGTAAGTTTGGTGCCGACACCGACAACTGGATGTGGCCCCGCCATACAGGCGATTTTAGTTTATTCCGCATATATGCCGACAAAGAGAATAAACCCGCTGGTTACTCTTCAGAGAATGTACCGTACAAACCAAAACATCATTTACCTGTCTCAATAAAAGGTGTTCAGCCTGATGATTTTGCAATGATTTTAGGATACCCAGGTAGCACTGAGCGATATATGACATCATGGGAGGTTGACGAACTTATAAAAATTACAAATAATAACCGAATTTTTATTCGTAGAATACGTCAGGAAATTTTACTAGAAGATATGCTTGCCGATGCTTCAATTCGCATTAAATATGCTTCAAAATATGCACGATCATCAAATTATTGGAAAAACTCCATTGGGATGAATAAAGCATTAAAGAGATTAAAAATTATTAATAAAAAGAAATTAGATGAAACCGAATTTACAAATTGGGTTAACACTACACCTGAACGAAAAGAGAAGTATTCACAAGCTTTAAGCCTTATCAGCAATTCTGTAAATTCACGAAAAGATTATGAACACGTTACTCAATATATCTCAGAAACATTATTACGAGGAACCGAGATTATTTCTCTTGCTACAGACGCTATAACGCTTGAAGAATCATTAAAATCTGGGGAAAAGGTAAAAATTGACGAAGAAATAAAAAAGTTTAGAGAAAAAGCAACTGATTTTTATAAAGACTATAATACAGCAACTGATCAAAAAGTTGCACGAGTAATGTTCAAAATATTTGCTCAAAATGTAGAGAAAAAATATCAACCTGATATTTTTCAAACAATTGAAACAATTTACAAAAACGATTACTCAAAATTCGTTGACGAGATGTTTACAGAATCAATTTTTGCCGATTCAGTTAAACTCTATTCATTTTTAAAAAATCCATCTGCAGAAAAACTAGCCGAAGATCATGGTTTTATTGCATCAAAATCGATTTCGAAAACAAATACTGACTTGAAAAATACACTTAATCAATTAAATGCTGATTTTGATAAAGGACATCGGTTATATGTTGGCGGTATTTTAGAAAAGAACCAAGGTAAGGCAATGTACCCTGATGCAAATTTTACTATGCGTATGACCTATGGATCGATAAAAGATTATTATCCTATGGATGCGGTTCATTATGACTATATTACTACTCTTGATGGAGTTATGGAAAAAGAGGATCCAGACAACTGGGAGTTTGTTGTTGAAGATAAGTTAAAAGATCTTTACGCGAAGAAGGATTTTGGCAGATATGCTCTACCAAATGGAAAAATGCCAGTTGCATTTCTTTCGACAAACGACATTACAGGTGGTAATTCAGGAAGCCCCGTAATTAATGCCAAAGGCGAATTAATTGGAACTGCATTTGATGGTAACTGGGAAGCAATGAGTGGTGATATCGTTTTTGAGCCAGAACTTCAGAGAACTATTAATGTTGATGTAAGATATACATTATTCATTATTGATAAATTTGCTGGTTGCACAAGGTTAATTGATGAAATGACAATTGTTGAGTAAAACAACTATTATATATTTAAGCTAAGGACCGGGTTATACTGGTCCTTTCTTTTTTAGCCTGACGTATTCATAAATATTATATTTCTTCAATATTTATGAATAGTACAGGATAACCCTGACTGAGAAATTCATATTGTTTCCCTTCTCGAAATTATATAATTTTCAAACGTCAGAAGAAAAATTCATTCAGCTTATGAATTTTTCAGGTTAGCAAAAATTTTTACTACTTTTATAAAATCTATGACTCCCAAAATTACTATATATACCGATGGTGCTGCCCGAGGAAATCCTGGTCCGGGAGGATATGGAATAGTTATGATGTCGGGAGCACACCGCAAAGAATTATCGGAAGGATTTAGATTAACCACCAACAATAGAATGGAGCTTTTGGCAGTTATTGTAGCTCTTGAATCCCTTAAAGTTGAAAATAGTATTGTTGATATTTATACCGATTCTAAATATGTAGTTGATGCTGTTGAGCAAGGATGGCTTTTCGATTGGGAAAAGAAACGTTTTAACAAAAAGAAAAACCCGGATCTTTGGATTCGTTTTTTAAGTATTTATAGAAAACACAAGGTTCGATTTCATTGGATTAAAGGGCATGCCAACAATAAGGAAAACGAACGCTGCGATCAGCTAGCTGTTGAAGCATCAAACAAACAAAAGGTGCATATCGATACTGTTTATGAAAGCCTTAGCGAGGATCTTTTCGAAAATTAACATATGGATATCTTAACCTCACCATACGGGGCTCTATTTCTTCTTTCGGCAATTGGAATTGCATTGGGTAAAATAAAATTCAGAAATATTTCGCTCGACACTTCTGCTATATTTTTTGTTGCATTATTTTTTGGACATTTAGGAGTTAACATTCCAATAATTATTCAGCAAATTGGTCTTATTTTCTTTATGTACAGCATTGGTATTCAGGCTGGACCAGGTTTTTTTGAATCGTTTAAGAGAGGAGGAGTTCATCTTATTTATCTAGCCTTAATCTTGGGTATCTCAGGAAGTATAATCACTATTATTCTGGCAAAGATTTTCAATATTGATATGTTGATGGCTGTAGGATTATTTTCCGGATCGCTAACCAGTGCATCGAGCCTCGCTGTTACTATAGAAAACACTCATTCGGCATTACCTTCAGTTGGTTTTGGTATTGCTTTCCCTTTTGGAGTTATTGGGGTTGTTTTAATTACACGACTCTCTCCTCAACTATTTAAGATTAAAATACCAATTGAAGAAGAAAAACATATTGCCGAAATCCGATCTGTTTACCCAAACCTTATTAATAAAAACTTTGTAGCAGAGAATCCGGAAATAATTGGAAAAACAATAGCAGAGATTAAACTGCGTCAACTTACAAACACCAATATTTCAAGAATATACCAACAAAACATATCTTTTATTCCTAACGCGCAAACAGTAATTCAAAAAGGAGATATATTAAGAGCCTGTGGTACTAAAGAAGACTTATTTAAACTGTGCAGTTTTATAGGTTCCGAAACCCATATTCAAATTCCTGTAAACCGGAAATATATTGTTCGCCAGTTTTTAGTAACCAACAACAAAGTAATAAACAAATCGCTCGGACAACTTGCCCTTCTTCAGATGTTTAATGCCACAGTTACAACTATAAGAAGAAGCGGAATTGATATTATCCCGAATGCGAATAGCCGATTACGTTTTGGTGATAAAATAACCATTGCTTTACCTGAAGAAAACCTCGTAAATGTGAGCGAATTAATTGGCAATAATCGCAAAAAACTCGATGAGATAGATTTTTTTCCTATCATAACTGGCATTTTAATTGGTGTGTTAATTAGCCTGATAAAAATTAAACTTCCATTTGGTATTACTTTTACTCTTGGGTTAACAGGGGGCGTTTTAATTTCCGGTCTTTTGTTAAGCCGAATAGGTAAAACAGGAAAAATTATATGGAATGTTTCAGGAGGATCAAATCAGTTTATGAGAAAACTTGGATTGATTTTCTTTTTATCTGGTGTTGGAACACAAGCAGGGAGCCAGATAATTAATGTAGTAAAGGCTAATGGAATAAGTCTTTTTGTTATAGGTATTGCTATTACAGTAATTCCAATGTTTATAACTCTGATTTTGGGCAGATATTTCTTTAAACTTAATTTTTTAACTCTACTAGGGGCACTAACTGGAAGTATGACAAGCACACCAGCATTATCAGCAATTGAACCATTAACCAAAACTAATGCACCACAGATTGCCTATGCAACAGTGTATCCTTTTGCATTGATTATCATAATAATTTTAAGCCAGATTATTATTTTGTTTTAATAAAATAATTCCGCCATCATCATCACAGAAGTAAAAAAACAGGATAAGCTAATAACTAATGAGACTAAAAAAAATTGTGGGATATACTGGACTCGAACCAGTGACTTCCACCTTGTCGAGGTGACACTCTGAACCAACTGAGTTAATATCCCATAGATTAACAAATATACGATATTTTGGCTACATCAAAATCATTACTTTAATGGATTTTAAGATTAGAATTCGTTATATTTACATAAAATTGAGTTTTTTGATAAATAGCTGTTTTTCAGCTAGGTAAAATAGTAACAATTTCAAAATTACAAATGCTAAAAAATATTCTACTTATAGGAATGGGTGGATTTTTAGGAAGTATTTTCCGATATTTTATATCCTTTTTAAATATTTCATATGATATTTTCTCCATTCCAGTAGGAACATTATTGGTAAATATTTCTGGTAGTTTTATTATTGGCTTTTTAACAGGCATTGCTGATAAAAGTACTATTTTAACATTGGAGTGGAGGCTTTTTCTTATGGTTGGCCTTTGTGGTGGATTTACTACATTTTCTACATTTACAAACGAAAACCTTACACTATTGCACAATGGACAATTCCTTTCAATAGGTATTTATACAGGACTGAGTATATTTCTTGGTTTTATTGCAGTTTATCTTGGTTACATAACTTCAAATATTTTATAATATGGAAGAACAAAGCCACAGCATATTAAAGATATATGCAAGTACAACAGACAAAATCGAAAATCAAATGCTTTATGAATTTATCGTTTACAAAGCACATGAGGAGGGCATTTCGGGTGTTACCGTTTTTCGAGGAATAATGGGATTCGGATCAAGCAGCAAAATAAGCTCAACCAGATATTGGGAACTAACTGAAAAACTGCCCATTGTAATTGAGCTAATAGATAAAACAGAGCTTGTAGAAAAGTTTTACAAAAAAATCAAACCCGATTTGATGAATATGCCCAAAGGTTGTCTGGTATTAATGGAATCGATAAATGTTCTACTTCAGAAATCAGGAAAATAATCTTGAACAGAAGTTCTTGTTTTATTTAGGGTAAACCGATTTGGTAAGTGCATCCAACAGCCTACTGCAACCACCTTTTTTTACAAACTCCGAATGCTCTGTTACTGAGTTAAAATGCTGACCACAAATATCAGAGCATTCCATTGTATAATCAGTTACCTCATAGAATGATTTTAATATTTTTTCAAATTCAGTATCGCTTAGGGAATATTTATAACTATTATTTCTAACTCGGGCAAGGGTATTCATCCAGATTGCAGCACTTAATGCACCACAAGCATTTCCGCTTAATCCATAACCGCCTGCAAAACCAGCAACCATTGCCATTTCTTCATCACTTCCACCAAGTCTTTTTACAACTTCGGAAGCACAACTTATTGGTTGCTCAGGTAAACCCGATTGATCAGAATCTAAGCCATCGTTTGCAGCTTGTATAGCATGTGGAGCCCAGTTACCAGCAAGCCTGAAACAAGTTACCATTTTCCCTCTAATCATATATTTTAAAATACTGAAATTCTTCGACCAGTCAGTATCGGTTATTTCTGAGCAATTATCGCTTTTTGCAAAATCTTTAAATGATTTTAAAATGTGCTGCGTTGCTACAATAGACATACCAATGGCTTTATCACGCTTATCAAACCTTCGGTATGCTTCTGCCCCAACACCCATTGCTGCGCCCCATAGCATCCCACACTGATATCCCATTTGTACAATTCCTCCAGCTAAAGGGTCTGCTGCGTTTTCTTCCAAAGGTTTTGGATGACCATACTCTCGGTTTAAAATATGAAAAAATGTTCGTGAACATGTACCCTGCTTTAAAAAGGTTCTTTTTGTTCTTAATTTTACTCTATTATTTTTTATCCAATTCATTGGTTCTCCTCCATCATATTTATTTTATTTGACTTAATACACATATTATCTCTCTTATTTTGTTCCCTTCCTTAAAACTAGATCCTCATCATAATTAAAAGAAAAAACCTCTTCCAATGGCAAGTTGAATACATGGGCAATACGGAACGATAGTTCAAGTGTAGGTGAATATTTACCATTTTCTATGGCTACAATTGTTTGTCGGGTTACCCCTGTTTTATCGGCCAACTCCTGTTGTGTCATTTCATTCGCCATAAAACGAAGCTTACGAATATTGTTGATTATTAAACACGTGCTCATATTAAATTCCTTTCCTGTAATAATAAATTTTAACAATCTCAGATACTATAGCAGCAATAAATCCTGAAAAAATAAGCGTAATAAACATTACATAGGGCTGCATATTAAGTGTTAAGGAACCCATTGACAACACAAAGCCTGATATGAAAATCCAGTGCGATATTCGAATTGCTTTTAATTCTATTAGCTTGTCCCGCTCATCAGTTATGCTAGGAAAATCTTCGTTGGTAATAATTTTATTGATGATAGCAAATATGATATGAATAATAATTTGAACTACAATTGAAACGGGTATTAAAAAGAGAAAAGACCTTCCCCAAAATTTAAAATCGTTTAATATTTCCGGATTGCCTGCAATATATTTTTGATATACATACAGAGAATAAAATCCGAGTATAAGTATTGAGCTAATTACAGATACAAGAATCTGCTTTTCCTGAATAGTTATTTTTTCTTTCATATGTCTATTAGTTTATACTTTTTGTATGATATTTACGACTCAAAGATAATTATTTTTTACTTTATGTCTAATTTTTTTTACATTTATTTTATAATTAATCATCAATTGCCTTAAAAAGCTCATTCCTCGAGAAATTTTTTTTGTACTTATTGAATTTATAAGACATTTACTTTACTTGAAATTCAAGGAAGTATAATGGAGCTTAAACTAATCCATAAAATCCTCATTATTTATTATCTTTGATACTAATAAAGCTTGCAATTTGAAACGATATGTTATTATAGTAGCCGGTGGATCGGGGCAGAGAATGAATAGCTCTGTGCCAAAGCAGTTTCTTAAAATAAAAGATGAAGTTATTTTAATAAAAAGTATTCGTGCATTTTATTCGTTCGATCCTGATATAGAAATCGTTATTGTATTACCCGAAAATCAGATTGATATTTGGAACGACCTTTTAAAAATAGAAGGTTTCGACATAAATCATATAATTGTTAAAGGAGGAGCAACTCGTTTTCATTCGGTTAAAAACGGCTTGTCGGTTATTGGCTGTGATGGATTTGTTGCAATACATGATGGGGTGAGGCCCCTGGTAAGCAAAAGCACCATACAGACTACATTTGAAACTGCTGAAAAATCAGGCAATGCTATTCCATTTATAGATTTAAACGATTCTATCAGATTTGTTGATGATACAGGTAATATGGCTGTTGATCGAACAAAATACAAATTGATTCAAACCCCACAGGTTTTTGATTGTATACTCATAAAAAAAGCTTATGAACAGGAGTATTCAGACAAATTTACCGATGATGCTTCCGTTGTTGAAAATTTGGGAATAAAAATCAACCTGGTTCAAGGGAACATCGAAAACATCAAAATCACCACCCAGGTTGATCTAAAAGTTGCAGAAGTACTTACCGATTATTTATCGGCATGAAAAACTAAAAATGGAATGTTTGTGTGAAACAGAACTTTTCGTGTAATACTTGGATTTAGAAGCTTTGATATTATCCCCTGCTTGTGTGTAACCATTGAAATAATATCAATATATTTTTCTCGAATAAACTCTTGCATTCCTGCAAGAAAGTCCTTGTCTTCAATTATACTACAATGAATTTCATAATCGCTATAATGCTGCAGTAGTTTTTCTTTTAGGGAATCCATTTTTACCCTGTCCCAAACCTGCGAATCAGATGTTCCAATATGCACACAGTAAAGTCTGAACTCAAATGGCGACAATATGCTTATTAATTTTTTAATAGCATGGTAATCAGAATCATCAAAATCTGTTGCATACATAATGTTTATTGTCGCTATTCCTTGGTAAATTGAATCTTCGGGAATAACCAACACAGGAACTTTTGACTCTTCAATAATTTTAGCCGTTACGCTACCAATTAAATCATTTTCTCTTTCGCCCTGACCACGTGTTCCAATAATTATTACTTCGGGATTGTATTTCTTACTCTCTTCAATGATTTCTTCGCTAGCAATTCCTCGCATCAGGGCATAATCAATTTTAATCCCTTGAATTCCCTCTTTTTCAATTTTCTCTTTAAGATCATCATAAAACTTCTCCATGCTATTTTTTGCCCTGATTTCAATTTCGCGAATAATCTCATCCATATTCACTTGATAGTAATACGTATCGGTCAGCGGCATTGAGTTTACCACTGGATTGTAGTATACATGCATCAATTTAATCTCTGCATTTAGCTTTTCAGCAAGTCCGATAGCGTAACGGCATGCATTAACAGAGTAATCACTAAAATCAATAGGTACAAGTATTTTTTGAATTCCTTGGGTTGGTTCTTCTTGTTCGTCCTGATACTCCTCCCTCCATTGTTCACTAACTTTTTCGACAATTCGAAGAGCTTTTTCAAGGTTACGGGACGAAACCTGCACCTTTACACCTCCTGAAACAACAGAATGAATTAAATTGACATTTTTCAGGTAGCATTCAACTCCCTCTGATTCAAGGCGGGTTCTTAAAATCTCAGCCCTGGCATAATTGTGCATTGCAATGGTTATAAGTTTATCTTCCATATACTACAGTTTTATATTTATCAAAAAAAAGAAAAGGAAAAAAGGAAAAAACAATGGTGGTTTCTTTTCAAAAATTCTCTCTGCAATGATATGTAAGTTCCATTTTTCCATCGCTTTTTATCATTTCGACAAAGTGTTAAGAACAAATGAGAATATGCAGTAAGAGAGTAAATAGAATTCGATATAAATTACAACTTTTTAAAGCTAAAATCAAGTTAAATGATTTCTTTTTGGCAATAAATGTTGGCTGCCTGTTTATTATCGTTTTAAAAATATTATTTTTGTGCTGATACAAAAGAAAGAATGGAATATGGATATTAGAAGAAGCTTTATTAAAGATTTATTAAAATCGACAGAGGTAAATAAAACCGTTAATGTTAAAGGCTGGGTAAGAACCAAGAGAGATAATAAACAGATTGCTTTTATAGCAGTAAACGATGGATCGACCATAAACAATATACAGGTTGTACTTGACCTGGCAAATTATGATGAAAATAAGTTTAAACTAATAACTACCGGATCAAGTTTAAGTGTTACAGGAACTCTTGTTCAATCAATGGGAAAAGGACAATCTGTAGAAATTCAGGCAACAGAAATTGAGCTTTATGGCACTGCTGACCCTGAAACATATCCGTTACAAAAGAAAGGTCATACTCTTGAGTTTTTGCGTGAAATAGCTCATTTACGTTTTAGAACAAACACATTTGGAGCAATCTTTAGAATTCGACATTCAATGGCTTTTGCTATACACAAGTATTTTAACGATCACGGATTTTATTATTTACATACACCCATAGTTACGGGATCGGATGCTGAAGGTGCCGGAGAAATGTTCAGAGTATCAACGCTGGACATTCATAATTTACCAAAAACAGAAGAAGGAAAAATTGATTTCTCTCAGGATTTTTTTGGTCAGGAAACTAAACTAACCGTTTCTGGTCAGCTTGAAGCTGAGTTAGGAGCAACGGCTCTGTCTAATGTTTATACTTTTGGGCCTACATTCAGAGCCGAAAATTCAAATACTCCGCGCCATTTGGCTGAGTTCTGGATGATTGAACCCGAAATGGCTTTCTATGATATCATGGATGATATGGATTTGGCGGAGGATTTTCTAAAATATCTTATATCATATGCATTAGAAAACTGCAAAGAAGACCTTGATTTTTTAAATAACATGTACGATAAAGAATTAATTGAAAGGCTAAACTTTGTTGTAAATAATAGTTTTGAAAGAATTGATTATACTGAAGCAATAAATATACTTATAAAAGCTGATCAGAAATTTGAATATCCAGTTAAGTGGGGTTCTGATTTACAATCGGAACATGAGCGGTTTTTAGTTGAGAAATATTACAAAAAACCTGTAATAGTAACCAATTATCCGAAGGAAATTAAAGCATTTTATATGAAACAAAACGATGATGGAAAAACTGTTCGTGCAATGGACGTTTTGTTTCCTCGTATTGGTGAGATTATTGGGGGTTCGCAGCGCGAAGAAGTATATGACAAGATTGTTTCACGTATAAGAGAAATGGGTATTCCTGAAAAAGAAATGTGGTGGTATCTCGAAACTCGTAAATTTGGAACCGTTCCTCATAGTGGCTTTGGACTAGGTTTCGAGCGATTGATTTTATTTGTTACCGGGATGGCAAATATTCGTGATGTAATTCCGTTCCCGAGAACACCTAAAAATGCTGAATTTTAGTTATATTTAGAGTATTATAAAAAACGAATGTTAAAGCAAAGTTTACAGCAAAAATTATTACAAAAGCTGTCTCCTCAACAAATTCAGCTCATTAAGCTATTGGAAATCCCAACCATGCAGCTTGAGCAACGAATTAAGCAGGAGCTTGAAGAGAATCCTTTGCTTGAAGAGGGCCAAACTGAGGATGAAAATTTTCAGGAAGACAATAATGACGAAGAAATTACTGAAGATAACCTCAACGATAATAATGATGAGTTTTCGTTTGAGGATTATATAAACGATGAAGATGTTCCTTCATACAAGCTTGTAGCAAATAACTACTCAAAAGATGACAAAAGAGAAGAAATTCCATTTACTACAGGAGTATCTTTTCATGAGCATCTGCAAAATCAGATTGGCTTACGCAGCCTTTTGGAAAAAGAGCATATTCTGGCTTTGTACCTTATCGGAAACATTGATGATGATGGATACATACGTCGAAAACTGGAGGCTATTGCTAATGATTTATCCTTTTCGCAAAATATAGAAACCGATGAAGATGAGTTATTGGAAGTGTTAAAAATAATTCAGGATCTTGATCCCGCAGGTGTTGGTGCTCGCAGTTTACAGGAATGCTTACTCCTTCAGATAAATAATAAAGATCAGGAATCAATAGAAATAAAGCTAGCCCGCAAAATTCTTAAATATTACTTTCTTGAGTTTACTAAAAAACATTACGACAAAATTGTTACTCGTTTAAATATTTCCGAGGAAGAGTTAAAATCAGCAATAAATGAGATCTTAAAGTTAAACCCCAAGCCAGGAAGTAGTTATTCTGATTCGCAATCGAGAGTAATACAAACACTCGTTCCGGATTTTGTTCTTGAAAGCAAAGATGGACAGTTATTGCTTTCGTTAAATTCAAAAAATGTTCCCGAGCTTCGTTTAAGTAATTCTTATAACGATTTAATACAAACCTATACTAAAAGTAGCCGTAACGAAAGAACCAGAGGAGAAAAAGAGGCATTTTCGTTTGTAAAACAAAAGCTTGATTCGGCCAAATGGTTTATAGATGCAATTAAGCAAAGGCAAAACACTTTGTTTATTACTATGAATGCCATTATTGATTATCAGTACAAATATTTTCTCGATGGTGATGAAGCTTTTCTTCGTCCAATGATTCTGAAAGATATTGCTGAAAAAACAGGCTTGGATATTTCTACAATTTCGCGTGTGGCAAATAGCAAATATATACAAACACATTTTGGAATTTTCCCATTAAAATATTTCTTTTCGGAAGGCCTCCAAACCGAATCAGGAGAAGAAGTATCTACCCGTGAAATAAAATCGATTCTTAAGGAATGTATTGAAAACGAAAACAAGAAAAAACCACTAACAGACGATCGGCTTACCATCATCTTAAAAGAAAAAGGTTATTTAATTGCCCGAAGAACTGTAGCTAAATACCGCGAGCAACTTAACATTCCTGTTGCCCGATTAAGAAAAGAATTGTAATCATGAGGAAATATATTTCGAAGAGCATTTCTATACTTTTTCATCCGCTTGTTTTGCCTACATTGAGTATATTTATTTTATTTAACTCAGGCACATATTTAGATTTTATACCATACAATGCCAAAAAAGTTGTTATACTAATTGTTTTTGTAAGCACATTTGTATTACCACTTACATTTGTTCCTTTTTATCTATTTCAGAGCATTATTAAGAATATCCAAATGGAAAGTAATAAAGAGAGGCTTGTACCATTTTTTATTTCGTTCTGCTTATACCTTTTTTGTTATTATTTGCTTTATCGCATAGGTTCGCCAGAAATGATTAACCGGCTAATTCTTGCTGCAGCTACATCAATCCTTCTCTTATTTATTCTTTCTATTAAATGGAAGATTAGTGCTCATATGGTTGGAATTGGTGGACTTACAGGAGCTTTAATTGCCTTGTCTCTTTTGTTAAAAGTTAACATGCAATACTATATTATTGCATCGGTTTTGGCTTCAGGACTAATTGGATTTGCAAGACTTTGGCTTAAGGCTCACTCACCTAAGCAAATCTATATTGGCTGGATTACCGGATTAATTGTGACTTTTATTGTGCTTTTCGTTTTTTAGTACCTTTTCTAAATTATCAATTCTTTTCATAAGAATCTCATCCCTTGATTTCTCAAAATCCATTGGAAAATCGATTTTGTTTCTAATTGCTTTGTCAATACAAAAATCCTTTTGAAAGAGAGTGTAAAACAATCCCTTATTGTAAAGATATGTGGCAAGGTACTCTTGCTCTGTTTGACCCGGAGTTGGAACAATTACAGCTGTTTTTTGCAAAGCAACCAAATCCATAACAGAGCTATACCCTGAGCGACAAACAACTACCTTAGATTCGTTTACTAACGACAATAGCTCATGAGAATTTACCATTTCAAAAACACTTATATTCGTGGTTGATTCAAGTACTTTTTTAGAATTTGCGCCTCTAACGATAGCTACTTTATAATCTTTTATTAAAAGTTGCCTATAAACTAATTGCTCAAAAATTGTTCGTTGAGGTTCTGGGCCTGAAAGTATTATGAGGATATCGTACTTTGTTTTATTCTGATTTAAACTACTTTCTTTCGTAAACCGCGATAATGGCCCAATATAAAATACAGTTGGATAATTATAGATATGTGAAAGGATGCCTGATAAATTATTATCGTCCTCAAAATCAGGAACCCAGCATTCGTTATATTGCCGAATAATTTTCTTAACTATCCAACGAGAAATTGGCTCAAAAACTTTAAAAACACCAGGAAATAAAACATTCAGCTGGTGAGTAATAAAAACAGAGTATATCGATTTATTCCATAAACCATATCGGTTATCAGAAATAACGCAATCTATTTGCTCCCGTTTTAAAAGTCTTTTTAATAAAAAATGCTCCTTTATAGAATATATAATTAGTGCAGGTAATAACCGTAACATAGTAAAAAGCTGCGTATTTTTATTGGAGTATTTAACTCTATATTGTGGAAGAACGAACCACTTTAAAAAAGGAAACTCATTTTTTAAATACTCAAGAGCTACTCCATCAGCAGCAATTATTACATTGTGATTTCTTTTAAGAAGTTGATTAATAATAGGAACCATGCGGCTTGCATGACCCAGACCCCAATTCAATGGGCAAACTAATATCCGGGTTTTATTATTCATTAAATATTTATAATGATGACTATACTATAACGCTAAGCTTGCTCTTTTCCGTAATTTGCATATTGGTAAAATCAAAATCGGTAATTAAATTAATTCCCGGTTTTTTACCAACTTCTATTGAGCCAAACACTTTTTCAATTTGCAACGCTTTTGCCCCATTTATTGTTGCCCATTGAAGAACCGTTTCAAAGGAAATACCTGATTTAATTATTATAATAGCCTTCATTTCTTCGAGAATCGAAAGACTTGTGTTTGATGCTAAACTATCTGTTCCTAACAAAACCTTCTCTGAGAAAGGGAGAAATATATCAAGATTAGGATATTTGTTTTCGATAAAATAATTAGATAATGGACATAAAACAAAATAGGCATTTTTAAAGTCTTTAATTGCTTTTTTTATTTCCTGAAACGAGCTATAAAGATTATGTACAAAAAATATTATATTATGATGGGGTAATCGGTCGGCTATAGATTCGAATGAATTTTTCCCGGTGGGAAGCCAATTTGAGAGATCAATTCCGATTCTAGTAAACAGATCAACTAATTTTCCCTTTTTAGAAGTAAACATTTCATTCTCAAAGGCAGATTCCTGCATATGTATAGAAAGAATAGAGATCTCTTTTTCGGCAAGAGCACTGATTTGTCTAAATAAATCATCCGAAACCGAATAGGGAGCATGAGGAACAATTGAAACAGCAAGACCTTTTTCAGCAAATTGGTTTTTCAATTTTAGATTTGTAGAAAAAACCTCATCTGCATTACCATGCAACCCTAGCGCTTCGACAAAGGTATGATAGTATATTTTACTATTGTACTTAACTTCTATTGAACGATTTGTATTTGCAATATCGGCAACCGCAACTATACCATTGCGTCTCATAAGGTCGTCGTGCAAAACCATAGCTGACAACACATTTGCAGAATCTGATTGTTTTTTATAAGCAATCATTTCGCTTACAAAGTCTGGGAGCGTTAGTCCCGGCGTAATTTTCCCTTTTAACTCTGATAATTCTAAATGGCAATGGGAGTTTATAAAGCCCGGAACGAGAACACCATTATAATATTCAAGGCTGCCCGATTCTGTTAGGTTACCTTTTGTATCAATTATGTTTAGAATTGTTCCAGAATCATCAAATTCAACAATCCCATTTTTTAGAGGAGGTTGAGATACGGGGAAAATATAGTTGGCAACAACGCGCCGCATAGCTATTCTACTTTGGGTGTTTGTTCTTGTGTTTCTTCTTTTACAATAGTTTCAAGTTGGCTTAGTCGGTTAAGTACTTCAATATAGATTTTATCATAATCATTAATATTGTGACTATAGTAATAAACTGATGTATCAAAATCTTGTCTGGAATAGCCATGATTTTCGAAAATCACATTATAGTAATTTGCGCTATCTAATTGGGCAAATTGTTTTCGTACCTCTGTATTGGTAAACATACCATCTAACATATGAATATCAACTAGAATATCAATCATTTTATCTTTAGGAATAAGATTATGCGGAACGTTATCCTTTGGTTTACAAGAAAAACTTAAAACAAGAATAAATAAAACTATATATCGCATATGATTAATTTTGAATTAAAACAAAGGTATAATTTTTACTGATAAAAAAAACCGACTCTAAAGCCGGCCTTTTTGCTTTCATTTATAATCGTTATCTAATCTCATTAAATTTATAACCTATCATAACTTCGATTGTACCATTAGAATATTTTCGCAATTCGGAAAGAGTAATATCGTATGCAATACCTATTAAAAACTTATTTTCGTAATTATATCCTCCAATAATGGATATGGCATCACTGGTTCTGTATGATAATCCACCCCATAACATTCTCTTATAGGTAGTTTTTAAATTTATTTCACCTTGTATTTGACCTGGTGACATGTATTTAATTAACAGTGAGGGAGATAAAAGAAAATCTCTATTTAAAATAAGATTATAACCTCCAGCAAGATAAAAATGCTGCTTAAGTCTGTTTATTCCTTTATCCGAATCAACATCTTCAATTTCGCCATGCAGATTATTTAATTTATTCCCAAACAATTGGTGTGCTGAAATACCTGCATAATAATATGTTGAATATAAATAAATACCTACGGCACCATCAAGAGCATAAGATGATTCAACATTGCCAGTAAAAGCAGGGTCGTTTATACCTTCCCCAATATCTATTTTTGTATTATCTAATTTGAATTGAGTCATTCCAATATTTAATCCTCCAGAAATTCGAATAGCGTCATTTATTGCGATATTATATGCGTAAGTACCTCCAAGAGCCAAACGACTATCGGGTCCGGTAATGTCATTATAAATATACCCTCCATAGCCCATAGGAAGCTTTTTTAGAGGACCATAACCGGCAACACTCATTGTTCTGGGAGCATCTGTTATACCCATCCATTGAATTCGAGAATTTGCCCTAATATTAAATGAATTTAAAGTACCTGCAACAGCAGGATTAATTAGATATTCATTAAACATCCATTGTGTATAAAAGGGTGCTTGCTGCGCTTTTGCCGATTCGACAAAAAGCAGGCAGAATAAACCAAATATGAGATATTTTATTGTTTTCATATTAACGTACAATTGTTACAGGTCCAGTCATTACTTTATAACCAGGCTCATTTGTATGTATTATATAATAATAAGTACCTGTCGGTAAATCACTTCCGTTTTCTGTTCTGCCATCCCAACATTTATCGGGATCATTATTCACATAACCTTTTTGCATATATACTTTAACTCCCCATCTTGTAAATACCTGCACCAAATTGTTGGGGAAATTATCTATATTTTCAATAGACCAAGTATCATTTATACCATCTCCATTTGGAGAGAAACCATCAGAAGCATCCACATTTGCAATAAAATTAACAAATATTGAATCCGTTTCTAAGCAAGCGTCTGTACTAATTGCGGTCAGCAGATACCATCTAGGGAGATCTGGAGTAACATCGGTAACTAATGCATTTATATTCTGAATACCAATTACTGGTGTCCAATTATACGTAGCACCAATAGCTATATTTTGAACCTGACCTATAAGTGTGTGTGTTGCTATATTTACTTTAACATCAATCGTATCATTATCATCACCCTCATCATCCAATATGCTAAGACCTACACCTTGGTGAACAATTACCGGCTCGCTGGGGAATATATCATAACAGAACTCATTAACTGCTGTCATAACATAATTGGCAGATAAAAGAGGATCAAACTGAACAGTTTGCGGACTAGACTCTATAATTGTAGTTACAACAGGAGGTGAAAAGCCACCTTCAGTTATTTGCCAATATACAGTATCAACAGCTGTTGTGGTTAACTCAAAACTTATTCCGCCTGTATAGCTGCATAAAGTATCTCTATCTAAAACATGAGAAAAGCTTATATCAAAGATTGTGTTTGCAGTTATTATTACCGCTTCGTTTTGTGCGCAACCCCGGCTATCGGTAACTGTAAGGTTATATGTTCCATCTTCCAGATTAGTCAGGTAATCAGAAATTGAAGTAAATCCTCCCGGGCCTGTCCAGCTATAAGAATAATCAGGAGTACCTCCGCTCGGATCTACATTTATTGCTCCATTTGCAATCACCTGATCTTTTGCAAAACTATTGATACAATATTTATCTTTTAAATTCACCAGAATATTCATTGCTTCGGGCTGAATAATTTCGATAGAAGCTGTTGCCTCGCAAGAATTAGGCAAATTACTGTCGACAATTGTCACAGAATATTCTCCTTCAGCCAAATCACTTATTGATGCAGTAGTTTCTCCATTACTCCACGTATACGTGTAACCAGGAGTACCATTGCTAATATTTACACTTATACTTCCATCTGTTAATCCATTACAACTAATATCAATTTTATCAAATACAATTGACATAGCGGGATTAATTACAACTGAAGTATCAATTATAGCTTCACAACCATTGGCATCCTGTACAGTAATTGTATAGTTTCCTGCATTTAAATCTACAAACAAAGGAGATGCCTGAAGTGCAAAACCTGTTATTGCATATTGATATCCAGGAGTACCACCTGTTGCAGTTATAATCTCAATTTGACCAGTATTTATAGGATCATTACATTCTGATGTATGAGTAACAATATAATCAGTAATAAGTAACTCGTCGGGTTGGTTTACATTTACTGTACTATCTCCGCTTAAGCAACCATCATCGTCTCTTATAATAATTACATAAGGTCCGGCATATAATCCAGTAAATAAATTGCCTGGCTGGTAATTTACACCACCATCGACAGAATATTCAAAATTACCAGTTCCTCCGCTAGCAGTAACAGTTATTGTTCCAGTATTATCTCCATAACAAGTATTAACATCAGTAATAGTTACAACATCAATAACAATAGGTATTGGGCCTGTAATAGTAGCAACATCTATTGCAGTTAGAGTATCGCAATCGTCGCTAATAAATATTGAATATGTTCCAGGAATTAAACCAGTAAAAGTGTTTGAAATCTGGAAGTTTACATTATCAAGCGAATAACCCAATGTTCCGGCACCACCACTGGCATGTACAATAATTTCTCCATCATTTCCTACTCCAATACAAGATACAGGAAATGCTTCGATTAAATCAATTGTTACAGGATTCGGTTCAGTTATTTCAATTGTATCACTATAAAGAAAACAAAGATTGGCATCACGAACTGCAATAAACACTGAATCTCCTGTCAATCCTGCAAAAATACCTGTAGTATTTGACCATTCCGGAACTTCGGTAATAGAATAATTATATGGCGCTAATCCACCTGAGGCTATAATTTCAATTTGGCCGTCACTACCTCCGTTGCACGTTACCGGAGTAATATTATATGTAGCAGTAATTTCTGTTCCTTGAGTAATTGTAATCAAGGTATCTTTTGAACAACCACTAATACCATTAATTGTAAATAAATAACTTCCAGCTTTTAGTTTGTCGAAGGTTTCTCCACTATTTTTTGGCAATCCCGAATAGGTATCGTAAGTATAAGTTAAAACACCTGTTCCTCCTAAGAAATCTAATTTTACTTCCCCAATAGAATCGCCATAACAAACATTATTAACGATAGTATTATTTGTTATTATAATTTGTCCATTTAAAGTAACCAAAGTATCAAGGAATTTTGAGCATCCTTGTTCATCTCTAACAACAATTTGATAAACTCCTCCAGATAAACCTGTAAATAAAGAATCTGCATAATAATCGATCCCATTATTTATAGAATAATCTAAATCTCCGGTTCCACCTATTGCATAAACCACTATTTCACCATCGATTGCACTTCCATCACATATTAAATGAACAACAGAAATAGAATCAATCTTAATCGTATCAGGATTATTCATAATAATCGTATCACCAAATTGAATACATCCCAAACCATCCTGTACAGCAATATAGAAAGTATCAGTAGCTAAAGGTGAAAAAACATTTCCTGTAGCCCATGTAGATGCGCTATCAATAGAATAAAGATATGGATCTATTGCACCCGGGGTACCTCCTGAAGCAGTTATTTCTATTTGGCCATTGGCCGATCCATAGCAGGAAATACCTGTATAAGTTGTTGTAATAGTTATTTGAGTTGGTTGATTTATTGTAATTACAGTATCTTTTGTACAACCACTAATATCAGTAATTATAAAGGTATAAACACCTGCTTTAAGCTCGTTAAAATTTTCTCCACTATTTTTTGGAGCACCTGTATATGTATCATAAGTATAAGTTAAAGCTCCTGTTCCACCAGAGAAAGTTAATGTTACTTCACCGATTGAATCGCCAAAACAAACATTATTAACAAGGGTACTACCAGTTATTTTTATCTCTGGAGGAGAACCAATAGTAACAGAATCTATAGCAGTACAACCATGAGAATCTGTTACCCGGGCATAATAAACTCCAGGACAAAGAGTTCTAACAGTATCAGTTGTCGCAATAATTGTAGAAAAATTAATATCAGAACTCCACTCATAAGTTAAATATGGAGGTTGTCCTCCCGATCCTGTAAGTACTGCTGTTCCATCACACAAATCAAAACAAGAAGTTGTAATTCCAGTAATTTGTGGAGTATGCCTTGTGATACCTGGACCATTAATTGCACTATATCTGTTGATCGGAATATTAATTGACGAATCAGCATAAAGGATTGATTCAAAAACACTATTCTGATTTTCATCAGAGAATTTTATTGTTGCTTCCTCAAACAATCCAGGAACACCCCAGTTTTCATAATCAACAATACGAATTCTCCAAGCTCCATTTGCAGGATCTTGTCCGTGTAATTTTTTCCAGTCCCCAGAAAATTCATATGTACCTGAAGATGCATCACATTCATCTATCACGCTTAGGGCTGTTAAGGATGTATCTAAAGGATCGTTATAAAATCTGTATGTAGCATCTGATTGCCATAATGTAGGTAAAAGGTCACAATTTGGTTTTAACTCTACTACTGAATCTAAAGGAGAAACAAGATAAACACCCAAATTTGCAACATAATCGTGACTTGAAATTTTAACATAAACTTCAATATGTGTAGGAGTACCTGTAATAACTGAATCAATTTTAAACGGAGATGGCTTACCAATTGCAGCACGCAGAATTGGTAAGTAGCTAACTCTAATTGTATCAGTTACGTTCCCACAAGGTGCATTTCCTAAGGAAGTTAATACTAAATCAACATATCCTTTAAATAAATCGTTTACTCCGGGAGTATATGTTGGATCAATTCTGTTCAAATCATCAAACGAACCATCACCACCATCGCTTGACCAATTTATTCCAGAGCAATTTACCGAATCTGCATCCTGAATATAATATGGAGTGCCATAACATAAAGTAGTATCAATACCGGCATTTGCTATAGCAGATTTATAAACTATTACATTAATGTTGTCTGTACCTATACATCCATTATTATCTGTAACCGTATATGTAAAGCTAAAAGAACCCGAGGTGCTTGAATTAAAAATTGGAGATTGAATAGCAGGATCGTCCAATAATGTCAAATTAGCTCCTGTCCATGCATGCAAATATGGAATGGTGCCTCCTAAAGGATTTCCATTAATATTTAAATCAACTGATGTACATGTTACTGCTGGATCAGGGGTAATATTTGATGTTGGGTTTGCAAAAACTGTAACTGTTACGCTAGCTGCTAGAGTATTGTTACAATCGCCTTCGAACCTTACATAATTTGTTGTTGTTACGGCTGGGGATACAATACTTAAATTTTGGCCTGTACCAACCAAGGTGGTAAATCCTGCATCCGAATACCATCTTGCTGTTGCATTAGTTCCTAGTGTTCCGCCAGAATAAGAAAGAATTATATTGGGAAATGCACCTGCACAGAAATTAGTATGATCAACGCTTGCACTTGTGGGCGCAACGGATTGTGCTTTTATTGTTACAGTTATCGATGCAGCAGTTGTATTATTACAATCACCTTCGAAACGTACATAATATGTCGTAGTTACTGCAGGGGCGGCTATTACCAGATTCTGACCTGTTCCTACCAGAGTGGTAAAGGTTGCATCTGAATACCAGCGTGCTACTGCACCTGTTCCAAGTGTTCCTCCTGAATAACTTAGGGTAATATTTGCAAAGGCTCCGGGACAGAAATTGTTATTATCAACACTCGCACTTGTTGGTGCTACTGAGGCTACTTTTACTGTTACTGTTACATTTGCACATGCCGTTGTATTACAATCACCCTCAGCTCTTACATAATATGTTGTTGTTACCGCAGGCGATACACTTATGGTTGTTCCACTTCCTACTGAAGTTCCACCACAACTGCCACTATACCACCTCCATGTTGCATTAGTTCCTAATGAACCTCCAGTTACAGTCAGGCTTGCTGTTCCTCCTGGGCAGAAATTTGTATTGTCATTTGTTACTCCTGTTGGATCCGTTGATTGTGTCTTTACTGTTACTGTTACCGATGCTGTTGTTGTATTGTTGCAATCGCCCTCGAAGCGCACATAATAGGTTGTGGTTACTGCTGGGGCTGCTATTATAAGGTTTTGGCCTGTTCCCACCAAAGTAGTAAGCCCTGCATCCGAATACCAACGTACTACAGCTCCCGTTCCTAAGGTACCGCCTACATAACTTAAAGTGATATTTGGAAATGCTCCCGGACAGAAATTATTATTATTCACGGTCGCACTTGTTGGTGCTACCGATGCTGTTTTTACTGTTATCGTTGTGGTTGCACAGGTCGTTGTATTACAATCTCCCTCTGCTCTTACATAATATGTTGTAGTTACTATTGGAGACACACTTATACTGGCTCCCGAGCCTACGGATGTTCCGCCACAGCTTACGGTATACCAGCGCCACGTTGCTCCCGTTCCTAATGATCCTCCTGTTACTGTTAAGTTGGCTGATCCACCAGGACAAAAATTATTATTATCAGTTGAAATACCTGTGGGAGCTGTTGATTGGGTCTTAACTGTAACAGATACACTTGCACAAGTGGTTGTATTGCAATCTCCCTCTGCACGTACATAATAGGTTGTTGTTGTGGCCGGTGATACATTAATGCTTGCTCCGGTACCAACCAAGGTTCCTCCGCAACTACCCGTATACCATCGCCATACGGCTCCTGATCCTAACGATCCACCCTGAACAGTTAATGTTGTTGATTGACCCGGACAGATATTGTCTGGGCTAATACTAATTCCTGTTGGTACTGTTGATTGGGTTTTTATTGTTACAGTTATCGATGCAGCAGTTGTATTATTACAATCACCTTCGAAACGTACATAATATGTCGTAGTTAATGCAGGGGCGGCTATTACCAGATTCTGACCTGTTCCTACCAGAGTGGTAAAGGTTGCATCTGAATACCAGCGTGCTACTGCACCTGTTCCAAGTGTTCCTCCTGAATAACTTAGGGTAATATTTGCAAAAGCACCCGGACAAAAATTATTATTATTAACACTCGCACTCGTCGGTGCTACGGATGCTACTTTTACTGTTACGGTAATATCATCACTTCCTGTACAACCTGCATTATCTGTTACTGTATATGTAAATGTGTAAGATCCTGATGTAGCATAATTAAATACAGGATTTACAATTGATGTACTGCTTAATGGGAGTAAATTTGCACCAGTCCATGAATGTGTTGAATATACACCAGTTCCTCCAGAAGGATTTCCAATAAGAGACAAATTTACTGAAGGACATGTAGATGCAGGATCAGGAGTAATACTTGCTGTAGGATTAGGTACTTCTAAAATTTCTTCATTTGCAGCTTGTTTGGTACAACCATTAATGTCAATAACATAAACTTTATATATATCTTTCTGTAAACCTGTAAAAGTGCCTATTGTATTTGTTGAGGAATCAGAGTCGCTTGTTCTCACAATTGCATATGTATAAGGGGCTTTGCCTCCATGAGCTGTTATAGTAATGGTTCCGTTACTAAACCCAAAACATGTGCTAGTAGATGAAACATCATCAATAACTAAAAGAGGAGGAATTTCACTATCTGTTCTAGGAGGTTTAGTAAATGCATATTGTACATATTCTGGACCACAAGAGTTTGCATCATCAACATAAGCCCGATATATGCCCTGGGATAGGCCAGTTGCTATTTTAGTAGTTTGTCCAATAGGAACATAAATTGCTCCAGATCTAATAAACCAATTATATGTAAAGGGCACTGTTCCTCCTGTTGGATTTACTTCCAATGCAGCATCGCTCCCATCGAAACAAGATAATGGGGTATTTATAGAAATGGATCCAGCACTTAATGGAGCAGGTTCAAAAACCGAATAAAATCCTCCATTAACTGTTTTTGGCACATCGCTATCAGATATTCTAACTAAATATGATCCACCAGAAACACCTGGTGCAGCTGTTGGTTTAAACGTAAAAGTAGTACTAAAAATAGGCCCAGATGTCTGTAATTGGATTAAATCTATATCATACAAAGTATAAGTAAAAGGCTGAACTCCACCTGATAAAACATCTGCTTTTATTATACCATCTTCATCACCACTGCAAGTAACAGGTGTTATAGTAACTTCATAGGTAAATATAGATTTTGCACCTGCCGATGCAAGCTTATTATACTGCAGACCTCCGGGTTTAAATGTTTTTTTCGAAAAATCCTCCTTAAAATAAATTACAGATTCGCCAGCGTTAAACTCAATATTATCAGTGTTTTCAATATCCCAATTTCTAGTTACTACATTTGATTCACCCAAATAAATCGATCGTTGTTCTGTTCCAGATGCAACAAAGCTATTACAGTCAATAGTATAGCTATTTGAATTAAAATTACCCTGAACTATTTGAATATCATTTTCGGAAAAGAAATCGGATTTCAATGCATAATAACCACCGGTAGTGTTTATAATAAGAGGAGAATTTAGTTTATTTCTTATTTCAATATCATTTTCGTCGGTTCCCATTAAATAAATTCCACCAAAAAATTCATTTTCAATATTCTCTCCAATAAACAAAGATCCATAAATATCTATTCGAGCAGATGTTTTGCTTTTCAATATAAAGGTTTTACTTTTTAGTATCGCTTTATGGTTTTCAACATCCCAACGAAAATCATTACAAATAGCTCTGTCTTTAATAATTACCTGCTGTCCATTCTCAAAAAATGAGTTATTGTCGAAAATAACATTATCGAACTGGGTTGGTAGAGAAGCACCTGATTTGCCTCCACTAGATTCTGACCAATGATTCGGATCATTCCATGAACCGGTTCCATTAACCCAATATCGATCTGCTGCAGATCCAATTACTGTAATAAACACGAAGAATACAACAGTAAGGATTTTTAATATTGATTGTCTCATATTATTGAACATGAGTGAGTATTTTACGGATTGTTAATAAAATAAATGCAATGTTAATAAAATTTTACGGGTTGACTCGATCTTTTGTTTCAAAAATAGTATGATATCTCGTTTTTCACTTGGTTTTTTATTAACACTAGGTTCATTTGAGCCATTTTCGAATACTTCTAATTGTTAACAACTTACGATTTTAACTAAAAATCAAAGACAAGTTAGATCTTCTCCATCTCGCTAAGAACATACCTTCTGGTAATATAACGAACAGGATACCAAGCGGCAATAAAACCAATAACAACTACTGTAGTAAAAACGGCTACAAAGTCTTTCCAGATAATTTTTACAGGATAGGCATCTATTATAAACGAACCCGAGCCCTGCAATTTAACAAATTCAAATTTTATTTGTAGCCAACAAATAACCCAACCCAAAATAAGGCCTACAATAGCTCCAACAATAGATATCATCCATCCTTCAGTTAAAAATATTTTACGAATAGTATTCAAATTAGCACCCAGTGCACGCAATATTGAAATATCATCCTTTTTATCAATAATAAGCATTGTTAGAGAGCCAATAATATTAAATGAAGCTATAATTAATATAAACGTAAGAATTAGAAAAATAGACCATTTTTCTGATTTCATAATTTTATAAAACATCTCGTGTTGCTGATAACGGTCTTTAACTTCGAAACCAGAACCTACAAATTGAATCAGGTCGTTTTGTACATTTTGTATATTATTTCCGGGTTTAATTTTTATTTCAAGAGCCGAAATTTCATTTTTATAATCAAAAACTGTGCGCGCAAACTCCAGCGGGACAATAATATACTTAGCATCAAACTCTTGCTGAATACCAAAAACACCAGATGCCAATATTGGTTTGCGATTAAAAGCCTGTTCCGGATTAATTGAAAACTGCGATGTTCGCTTTGGCACATATACAATTAGAGGATCAATAAAATTAATATTTAATGAAAGGAAAATAGCTACTCCCTGTCCAACAATAGCATAACTCTGATTATTGTGTTTCAGTATAAAATCACCAGCAATAACCATGGTATCAACACCCGATATTTTTGTAAAATTATCGCTAACACCTTTAACAGTTGCAACATATTGTTGGTCGCCATATTTTAAAAGGGCGTTTTCTTCAAGTATTTCTGCCATATCAAATATGGCAGGGTGATTTTTAATCTCGTTAATCTGGGGAATACTATCTAATGAGAACACCTTTCCCTGCGAAGGAGTTATTTTCAAATCAGGATCAAATGCATTATACATCGACTTTATAACACCATCAAAACCATTAAATACAGAAAGCACAACAATAAGAGCAGCCGTACCAACAGTAACCCCAACAATAGAAATCATTGAAATTATATTGATCGCATTTTTTGTTTTTTTTGCAATCAGGTAGCGTTTTGATATGTATAAAGGGAAATTCAATACTTTTATTATTTGTAAGCTTTAACAATTAAACCGGTACCTGTTTCGTGTTTACTATTCGTATCAAAATAATTTAACCAAAACGAAATTGGAAATACAACGATGTAATATATTGGTAAAAAAATAAAAAACAATCTACTGAAATTAAGTAATAATATTGGCCATTTCATCGATAGTTTCCAGGATAATTGCCCGGGTTTTCCATACGAATAGCTTACCTCAACTTTTCCAAATCCTGCTTTTATAAGTTTTTCTTCTATTTCGTTCATATTATATCCATCGCGTACATGTTCTTCAATAAACGAATGATCGCTATGACCATGAACATCTGATCCTCCCATGTCTGAAGGAGTTGATATTAATAACATTCCTCCAGGCTTCAACGAATCATTAAAATTTTTAAACACTTTTACATCTTCTTCGATATGTTCCATTACGTCTACACTAAGTATCAAATCGTATGCCGATTCATTGGTATATTCGGTAAGGTCTGCAAATCTGAATTTTACCTGATTGCTTTTGCCAATTTTTAAGAAAAAGTTATTGCAATCCTCAATTTGTTCAGTTTTAACATCGACACCTGTAATGTGCCATTTAGGAGATTGTTTCGACAAGAAATATGAATATTGGCCAAATCCTGATCCAGCATCAAGAATATGTGCATTGTTTATATGGGTTTTTTTCCAGTTTCTAATTGCTTTTTTAATGTGCCATGCCCTAAGGAGAATCAAATCCAAAAGCACATAAAAAATTTTCCTCATAAAGGGTTGTTTGTTAAAAACTGTCCCAAGACTCTTCTTTATAGGATCGTATTGCATTTTTAATAAGCTGTTAATTATTAGCTGATAGCTGATATCAAGTTTAAACTATTTCTTTATTTTAACAAACTATCAATGTTTTCGATATAATCAAGGGAATCGTCGATAAAAAATGCCAATTCAGGTATTATTCGCAATTGATGTCGCACTCGTTTACCCAACTCATACCTAATCTGGCTTTCCACAGAAGTAACATGAGTAATAAATTCCTGCTTATCTTTTACAGGAAAAACGCTTAGATAAACTCTTGCAACAGACAAATCGGGAGATACTCTTACCGAAGTAACTGTAACCATTTTACCTAAAAACAAAGATGATGCATTTTTTTGAAAAATATCGCTAAGTTCTTTTTGAACCAGGCGTGAGATTTTATTCTGACGAGTCGTGCTCATAATTATCGATTTTAATATGAAGGCTCAAAATTACACAACATTTATCAAATATACCGAATCCTTAGTTATAAATTGATGATTCTTTTATAATTAAGGTTTCTTGTTTCGACTTGTTTTTATACCTTTGCTACCTGCTATTAAAAATTTTCGAAATGGATAAGAATTTGATCATTTACAATACATTAACACGAAAAAAAGAAGTTTTTGAGCCGCTTAATCCACCATTTGTAGGTATTTATGTTTGCGGTCCAACCGTTTACAGCGATGTTCATTTAGGTAATTGCAGAACCTTTATTTCATTTGATCTTATTTATAGATATCTTCTTCATTTAGGATATAAAGTACGATATGTTCGTAATATAACTGATGCCGGACATTTAGAAGGAGATCGGGACGAAGGCGAAGATAAGTTTGCAAAAAAAGCAAAGCTTGAGCAATTGGAGCCAATGGAAATTGTTCAAAAATACACATTGAGTTTTCATGAAATAATGTCTATTTTTAATACTTTGCCACCCAGCATCGAACCAACAGCTATAGGCCATATATCTGAGCAAATTGAAATGATTAAGGAAATAATTAAAAATGGATATGCTTACGAAAAGGATGGGGCAGTTTATTTTGATGTAGAAAAATACAGTAAGGCTCATCCTTATGGCCAGCTTACTAATCGCAAACTTGAAGATCTTTTAGAGGGAACCCGTGATTTAAGCGGACAAGACGAAAAGAAAGGCCGGCTTGATTTTGCATTATGGATAAAATCCAAACCAGAAACACTAATGAAGTGGCCTTCGCCATGGGGATGGGGATTCCCGGGTTGGCATATCGAATGTTCGGCAATGAGCACCAAGTATTTAGGAGAACAATTTGATATTCATGGTGGCGGAATGGATTTGCAGGCTACACATCATACAAACGAAATAGCCCAATCGCAAGCCTGTAGCAATACAGCTCCGGTTAAATACTGGATGCACACAAATATGTTAACGGTAAATGGAACAAGAATGTCGAAAAGTGCCGGAAACGGGTTTTTACCAGGCGAATTATTTACAGGAAACCACCCATTGCTCGAAAGAGGTTATTCGCCCATGGTGATTCGCTTTTTTATGGCACAATCGCATTACAGGAGCACATTAGATTTTTCGAATGAAGCGCTTCAGGGAGCAGAAAAAGGGTTTTATAAATTGATGAAAGCAGGAGAAACATTAAATAAATTAACATCTGCTCATGAATCAACAGTAAATATAAAAGAGTTAGAAGAAAATTGCTATAAAGCAATGAATGATGATTTTAACAGCCCTATATTAGTTTCTCATTTATTCGAAGCGGTTCGGATTATAAACCTTGTGAACGACAGCAAGGAGATGATAAATCTGGAAGATTTAGAAAGACTCAAAAAGCTATTTAAAGTCTTTGTTTTTGATATTTTGGGTTTAAAAGATGATCTGGCAAAAGAATCATCAGATTTAACAGGCAACTTAATTGATCTGATATTAAACCTTCGCTTAGATGCTAAAAAAAATAAAGACTTTGCAACATCAGATAAAATAAGAAACCACCTAACCGATATGGGTGTAGTAATAAAAGATACTAAAGATGGTTTTGAATGGGAAATAACTAATTAATACTCTTTTTAAAAAAATTTAACCGGCACCTTTTGCCGGTTTTTTTGTTCATTTTCGTACACCATAGTTGCAAAATCGGTCATTATTTTGATTAAACCAGCCTCATTAATTTTATTTATTTAATTAGTATTCTGATATTTATACAGTATGGCATTATTGATGTGGGAAATAGGGTAATCATTAAAAGATCTTTTTATGAATAAATCGTACAGGTTGCTTGCTTTACTTTGTAGTTTAGCTAGTATAGGTATTTTTCTTTTGCTATTCGGATATTTATTATCCACAGTAAAAACCTCACAAAATATCTCAGATAATCTGTCACCAAATTATAAGTATTTATTTCTCCAACTAACCAGAAAGCCACAATCACTAATTGCTCAGATGCAAATAAGCGCAAAACCTACAAACCAGGGAAAAATCGTTGAAGAGAGTGCTAATACAATTATCGTTTCCGAGCCCGCAATACATTCATCCGACTTACAAATGGACAGTGTTTCGATAAAGGAAAAAAACGACTCTACAAACTCAATCCTTGATGAAAATTGGATTCAACAAGTAATTCAAATGAATGGGAGTTCAGATATTTATACTGATTTTATTGAAAAGGAATGGATGAAGGATCATAATTTTATTATTCTTTAGTTCTGTTTTTTTCTTTTTTCGCATCCAATATATCAGCAACTGTCGCTTATGTGACAGTTTTTTTATTGTCGTAGGATTATTTAATTTTGTGCTATGCAAAAGGACTCTATATTCGACATCTTTTCAATTAAATCAGCAGAAGAATTTGAAGTAATTGCTATTAAAACCTTTCATTACCAGGCTGAAAACAATGCTATTTACAAAGAATATTTACAACTACTTAAAATCGAATCCTCGGAAATAAAAAGTATACATGATATTCCTTTTTTACCAATTGATTTTTTTAAATCACATAAAATAATTTGTGGAACAAGTAATCACGAAAAAGTATTTTTTAGTAGCGGTACAACCGGGAGTGTTCGCAGCAATCATTTTATAAGCGATCTTTCGGTTTATGAAACGAGTTTTAAAAAAGGCTTTACCCATTTTTATGGATCAATAACTGATTATTGCATTCTGGCTTTATTGCCAACCTATCTTGAAAATGAAAGTTCGTCGCTCGTTTATATGACAGACCATTTAATTCGATTATCTCAACACACAGAAAGTGGTTTTTATCTAAAAAATACCCAAGAACTAATTCAAAAACTAAGCTATCTAGAAAAAATAAAACAAAAAACCATTCTACTTGGTGTTTCTTATGCTTTGCTCGATTTGGCAGAAAACTATCCAATTAAATTAGACCACACTATTGTAATGGAAACGGGTGGAATGAAAGGTAAAAGGAAAGAATTGACACGACAGGAGCTTCATTCAGTTCTAACCAAGGGATTTGGAGTTGAAAGTATACATTCGGAATATGGAATGACAGAATTATTATCACAGGCATACTCTTCTGGAAACGGGAAGTTTTACTGCCCTCCATGGATGAAAATTTTTATTCGTGATATGTATGATCCATTTAGTTTTTTAGAAAATGGAAAGTCAGGAGGAATTAATATCATTGATCTGGCAAATATTAACTCTTGTGCTTTTATTGAAACAAAGGATCTTGGAAAAATAAATTCAGATGGCCGTTTTGAAGTTTCCGGACGATTCGATGCCAGCGATATTAGAGGATGTAATCTGTTGGTTGCAGAATAAAAAATCCCGCCGAAGCGGGATTGAATTTTATTTTATTTTTAATTTCTCTTTAATTTCTTTTGGAATCGTATTTTTATGCACAAGTACAGCAACTGTATTTAATCTGACAAACGATTCAGACATATTAAGGTAGCCTCCAAATTTATTTCGTTCGGTACCCCAGGAATTTTTTGTTTTATAATAAACTGTTCCGTTTTGATCGGTAACTAAACCTACAATGTGCATCAAATGATCGTCGGTGGTAGTTAGATTGTCAAATTCGATTTGTCGGCATTCCTGAGTAATATCTTTTTCGGGAGCAGGATTCTCAAACTGATACTCATCTTTTGAAACAATGGCCACACCATTTTTATGCGAAAATCCTGGATGAGAAACATCCCCATCCCATACAAAAGTATAACCCATATTTAATGAATTATTCATTATAGTCATTAAATCGTTTAATGGAACATTGTAATATAAATCATTTGACCAGTTATCAGGTATTTCAAGAATAATTTGCTCATAAAAAGGATGATGAGTATATGAAGTAAGCTCAACATAATCATCGGGATTAAAACCAGTTTCTTTTGCAAAACCAATGGCAGAATGTGATTTGCCGTTAGTTCCCACTTTTTCAGGAACATCACCCAGGTATGTATCAATAATAGAGACATATGCTTTATCCCAAACTTCGGTAACTTTTCCATTTGGCTTTGAAACAACTACATCAAGAACTGCTTTTAGCATTGCACTAAGCTCTCCATGATTGTAATTTCCCGGATCATAGGAGTTTCCTTTAAAATAACTCTGATCTGAAAACCCAAACTCTCTAACAACATTTAGCACATCATGTGCTTGTCCGCCTTCACCAAAATTCATTTTCCCATGATATCTAACATAATCATATCCTTTTTGAATATAAGCATAACGTACAAAATACATCTCAGATAAATTGTATTCTGGTTTGCCCATTCGAATAAGTTCGGATTCGATAAATGAAGTAGTTGCAAAACTCCAGCAGGTTCCTGTATTTTGCTGATTTTCAACAGCGGAAACTTTAATATTGGTTTTCTCAGTAAAAATATATCCGGAGCTTATTTCCTGTGCATTAGACATAAAAAACACTGAACTTAGCACGGTAAACAGGAGATAGAACAATCTTGTTTTCATTCGTTAATGTTTTTGGTTAATAAATTATTGCAGGCATTAAATTAGTTCAAATATTTTGTAAGTTATTCTGAATTTTTGAAACTTACAACACCTCCTGTAACTACAAATTTCATAATATCGGCAGGAGCGCCGTTAATTCGCTTAACCTGCTCAGCTGGCACAATAAAAAGTTCTCCCGAAAAGTTATATGAATGAGGAAAATAAACCGCAACCTTTTTACCTTCAACCCCCAAATCTGAAAGATTTTCGCGTGTTACAAAACCTATTTTTTCTAAATCTGAAATTAAGTTGACTTTAACCAGTACGGGTTGATTAAATTTTTTGTCTTTACCTACAAAAGCTGATAGAAAGTCTTTTATAGATGTATAAAAAGCTTTTACAAGTGGAGCTCTTTCAAGAAAATGGCGAATTACAAATTTAATTGGCTTTGCAATTATGGTCTGACCTGCAAAACCTAATAAGGTTATTAGCAAAAATAAAATAATAAGTCCGGCACCAGGAATATGGAATCCAAAAATTGAATATAGAAGAGGTTTAAAGATGTCGTCAACTAAAAAAAATGCTTTATACAAAACAAATAATGTAATTCCAATAGGGGCAATATAAAGTAATCCCTGAAAGAAAAATGCAAGTAGTTTTTTCATCTCATAAAAATTTTAATTATTCTACAAAGTTACTATTTATTTTGGGCAGTATGATTCTTGGATTACTATATTAAGAATCTGGTTGTCTGATTGAACTACTGATTAACTAATCATTTATTTATTAACCTAACAAAGGTTGTATTTTAATATCTGAACATATCAACTCTTTATAAAAAGAATAGGCTATTTGGTTTAAAACCAAATAGCCTATTCAAAAATTACTATATCGTTATTGAATAATAAACTTCTCTGTTTTGCTTTCGTTGGGTGTTTGCAATTTCAAGAAATAAATTCCTGATGGTAAATACGAAATATCAATATCAAGCTTTTGATTATTGTTCATATTATTTACATATTTCGAATACACCTGACTACCAGCAGAATTAATTACTGAAACAGCTATGTTATCAATCATATCCTCTGATTTAACATTAACGCTAAACCTTCCATTTGATGGATTTGGGTAGATGCTAATTTGACTATTCTTAAGAATTAAGTCTTCGGTTGAAGAAACTGTTCCTTGTATTTCAATATTATCTATTGCCCAACCCCATCCTACAGATAACGGATCGGACCATAATCTGAAACGAATAAGAATAGTATCTTGACCATTAAAATAATCATTCCCTAGAAGGTTAATCATATGAGATCTGTACATTGATTCAGTTCCACTTTGACCAGCATCATATGCGTTCTTAAATATTGTATTAATAGAACAATCGTATCCATCAGCAATTTCATGCCAGCTTGCACCCATATCCTTTGTACCTTCAAGAATTACAAAATCCCAAAATTCACTATCACCATAGCTTGTTCCGGCTGATCCTGGTTCAACAATAACTATTTCGTTGAATCGAATATAAGAGTCTTCGTTTTTAAGTATAATTGGCACTTTTAAAAGTGCTGTATAATTAATTTCTTTTAATTCATAATTTTCGCCTTCTTCGTATGGATGAGGAGAATGCAATGCTTTTGAAGAAAATCCACTTGGTTGACTTACAGTAAATCCATTTAATATGAATTTGTTTTCATCATCTGTATTATCCATATTAATAGAATAATCCTGAGTTGCATCCATAAAATCATAAACCACAACCTCATACCAGTCAGCTAACGGAGAGATTGTTGTATTGCTAATTGTTGCTTTATCAACAGCAACTATTCTATAATACAACACATCGTAATCGGTTAAAACCTCTTCGCTTAAAGGCAAAAATGCATTATAAATAAGGTAATCGGAATAATCATAATTGCCTACATAATTACATTTAACTTTTTTACTTGCATTATCATTTATCTTATATTCAATATAAACCGAGTCTATTTCGATATTATCATAAACATCCATAATTAATTCATAATTTGGGATTTTGGCCAGAACATAAGGATCTGGATAGTGGTTTATAAGTGGTTTAGTAACATCTGGTCCAATAGTAAAACTAAATGTAGAGTCAATCGTTTCGGCTTTTTGTACTGGATAATAATAGGTTCTGTCCAATGTATTTTTCGCCTCAAAATAATATTTTATTTTACCATCAGGTTGAACTGGGATTTGTGTTGTGTAATTTGTATCGTTCAAAGTAGTCATTAAGACCTTATTATCGGTTACAAAATTATCATTAGAATAGTGTAAGAAAACAGAACCCTCAATTAACAATGAGTCGCTATAAATTTCTGCTTCAACAGTTATAGGAGCAGACATAGTTTCTTTATCCTTTAATTGAAAGTGTTTATATAGTACATTAATCCAACCCATTTCGGCAAACATACCAAGAGTAATATTTCCAGGATGATGAGTTACTTCTTCTGTACCTGAAGAGTATGTCATTAATGCATTAGAAGTACCATTATAGATTTCATCAAGATGTGAATAACTAGAACCATCATTCCAAGTACGAGGTACATATAATTTCGATGGGGTATTTCCGTTTGCTACATCACTTAAACTACTTTTGAAAAACAAATCAGTTGAGGTATATTGAGTTTTTAGTTGAGTAGAAGGATTAACAAACAGAAAAGTATCTATTACCAATTGATTGCTACCATTATATACAAACCGATCGTAAATCATAGGAAATACAGTACCCATACCCCAGTCGCCTAAAGTACCTTCAATATTGGCCGAACCAATAAATCCAAGCCCGTGACCAAGTTCGTGCAATACTATTGAAACAAAGTCATAAAGCTGTGGAGGACAATTACCATCGGTACCCAAGTACCAGTTGAAAACACTACTAAACCTGGCATTTATATCGCCTATTTCGGTATTTAAATCATATCCCGCAATTTTATTAGCCAACGCTACTGGGTACCATGTATTGGGAACTGGAGCGTTTTTAAAATCTCTATAAAAAGTTTCTGGTCCGCAGGAACCTAAAATTCCTGTACCTAAAACTTCCCAACTTGCAGTAATTTTAATTGGCACATTAGAATAAATAAGATATGACCATAGCTCAACGGCTTTTTCAAAAGCAGCTTTGGCATCAGGAGTAAATCCATTATATGTAACTTCAAAAGTTGAGGTGGGCTGGGCTCCTGCTTTTTTTAGTTCCTGAGCTTTGATCTTGAAGTTTTCGATTTTTCCACTACTATAAATGTTAACAAATGGAACTTTTTGGGTTTCTGGATATTTTATTCCATCTTGCGCAACCACAGGTATAACAAACAGAAGTATCAAAACTATTGGTATTGTTATAAAGTAAAAGGTTTTTTTCATATTTTTAGAGTTTGTTTAGTTTAAAATGTGGCAATTTAAAATAAAAGTAGCAATATTTACATATTTTTTAAAAAAAGCAACAATAAAAAATACAAACACATAACAAAAAAAGACAAATCAAATGAAAAAATATTTTTTAGTTCTTCTACCTGTACTTTTTTTTATCCAATGTAAAACGTTAAAAAATAGTGAGGCAAGTACAATTATTGAGTTTGAAAAAACTCCTTGTTCGGGACAATGTCCAACCTATAAAGTTGAAATTAAAACAGATCAATCAATTTATTGGAATGGAATTAGTAATGTTTCCAAAATAGGCGAATATAAAACGTTATTAACTTCAGATCAATACAACGATTTGATTAATTCTTTCGAACAAATTCGTTTTTTTGAATTGAAAGATTCGTACAAATCTTTTATGATGGATTTACCTACAACCTTTATTAGTTATACCAAAAACGGACAAACGAAAAAGATAAAAGCATACGACAATATACCCAAGGAATTGCTTGAATTGATAAAAAAGACAGAACTCCTTTTAGAAAAGCTGGCTTGGGAAAAGACTAATAAATAAATCCTAAATTTAATAATGTCGTCCATATTTTAGACTTGTCTTAGCAAGTAGGATAAGGTATGGAAAATGGCAGATTGGATTATGATTTGCATGCGAAATTACTATTTGTTTTGGCCAAAAAATTCTATACGTTTTTGTTAATTAACCAAGGAAAAGAGAATTGATCTTATGATTAAAAAATAGTTTTATTCGACCATTATAACTAAAACAAAACTTATATTACATTTTATTGCAACACCATCTTCAGTTGCAGGAATCCAATCTCCAAACATATCAATCACCCTAGTAATCTCCTCATTAAAGACTTTATCTGGAGATTTTTTTAATTCGATATCGCTAATAAAACCAGCTTCGTCTACAATAAATTGGACCCTGATTCTATGTTTCCCAGGAAAAGCAGAAAGTTTTGAATTATTAATATTCTCTAAAATTTGCTTCTTGTATTTATTAATACTTATACCCTCAGGAGGCTTTGCGTTAACTTTAATAGTTTCTTTTTCAGACTCATTATCAACTCCATAACCGGTAACAATAACCTCGTCAAGATTCATTTCGCTTGGTTCAAGGTAAACCAAAATAGTTGAATCACCTTGCAGTAAAATTTCTTTTGATTCCATTCCAATAAAATTGGCTATAATCGTTTTTAATGAATCATCATTTTCGTAGGGTATGTTTAAAGCAAACGAGCCATCCATATTTGTGGTAGTTCCAATTTTAGGATTATCCTTTAACACTATTGAAACTCCTGGCAGAGATAAACCATCGTCTGAAGACAAAACCTGGCCTTCAATTGTTTTAAATTGAAAATTACCATCTGTATTTTTTGACTTATCGGATTTTGCTTTCCTTGAGGTAATAGATGTTACGCCTCTAATCACAATTGGAGCAGGGACCACATTTGTTGTTTCTGTTTTTTCTTCGACAAGGGGTTTGGCTTGCGCAAGAAAATCTTCCTCAGCAACAATATCCACTTTCTGTTCAAATTCTATTATTTCCAGATACAGGACGGTATCAGAATCCGTTTCTTCGCTTATACCATTATCTTCAAAACTAATTTTATCTTCCACTATCGCAATTTGTTCATTCCTCTTTTTTGATTTTGCTTGCTTATTGGTTGCAAATAGTTCTTTTCTTGCTGTATCTATGGTTTGATTTGTAATAGCCAACTCTTCATCAAACAGAACACTATCTGCAATTTCCATTTCTAACGAAAGTTGATCATTTAGCAGAGAATCATTCCAAGCCCTGTTGGTAAGAAAAACAATTATTGTTGCACCTATACCTATTAATAAAAGTATACTTGCAGCATATCTGAACCAAACAGGAACAAACCGTTTATTACGCTTATTTCTGTTGGTTACATTATTTTTAAGTTCATTTAAATCATTCTCCAAATCGGTTTGACTAAGGCTCGACAGACCATCAAATGCTTCTTCCTCAAAAGCATCCTGCATAATTTGTTTTTCGAAGGCATGTTTATCCTTATTCTGCAGGTTATTGCTGAAATATTTTTTAAAATCCTTATATGTCAGGTTGCGCTTAGACATTTTCCTTTTTCAAATTTTCTTCGATACAGATTTTTAAATTGCGTTTCCCATTTTGAATAAAGCTCTTCACTTTTAGCTCATCAATCTCTAAAAATGAAGATATCTCTTTATAGCATTTTTTTTCGTAATAAAACAGTTGGATGCATTGTTGCTGTTCATTTTTTAATTTTTCGATACATTTTTTAAGCTGTTCCTCCAGATTACTTTCAGGAGCATCATCTATAGGATGAAAAACTTCTGTTGATTCCATAAAATATTGTTCAGAAAATCTTTCAAACCGTCGTTTTTCGGTTTTGCTTTTTCTGATTTCCATAAGGCAATAGTTCTTTGTAACAACATAAAGCCAGCTCCGGAAGTTTTTTATTTCAAATTTATGAATTTCTGTAATAAGCAGTTCAAATATTCTATTTACAGCATCTTTACTTTCGTCACGGTTGTTTAGATATTTTAAACAAACCCCATAAACCAAATGGATATATTGATTATAAACTTCACCTAAAACCTCAAGATTCCCCGTTTCGATATACTGTTGAAGCATATCAGAATCAGACATTGAATCTTTGTTTTTAAATGAATCTATCATTTTAACATCCTGATTACCTGCGTTTTAATTATATAGTAAAAATTTTGTTAAGATTTTTTATGGAATTCTTTATTCCATTGCACCCTATTAGAAAAACAACATGTTAAATATAAAATTTAAAGTTATGAAAAAAAATGTAATTGCTCTTTTAGCATTAATCGTTACCTTCCAGTTCAATTCGATAGCAGGTATTGTAATTGGAACAGTAACTTCGGCCGATGATAATCTGCCGATTCCGGGTGTATCTGTAGTTGTAAAAGAATCGCCAAGTATAGGAACAACTACTGACATTGACGGGAAATACATCTTAAATGTTCCGGAATACTCAACACTTGTATTTAGTTTCGTTGGAATGAAAACTCAAGAAAAACAAGTAGGTATTTTAACAACTATTAATGTTGCATTGGAAACAGAAAGTTTAGCTCTTGAAGAATGTATTGTCACAGGATATAGTCCAAAAATATCAAAAATAAAAGACAAACTGCTAATTCGCGGTGTTACATCTGTAAAATGTGACTATGAAATTGCTGATGAATTATATTTTATCCCAACTACTCATCAGGAGTCGTTTAACACCGAAGGTTATTCAACGATACATGAAAATGGTTTTAAAGAATCAATAAAAGAGCCATTATCTACCTTTTCTATTGACGTTGATGCTGCTTCGTACAGCAATGTTCGTCGATTTTTAAATGATGGTCAGCTGCCTCCAATGGATGCAATAAGAATTGAAGAAATGGTAAATTATTTTACCTATGATTATCCACAACCAAATGATGGACATCCATTTGCAATATTTAGTGAAGTGGCAAAATGTCCATGGAATGAGAACAACTTATTACTTCATATTGGTTTACAGGGAGAGAATATAAAAAAGGAAAATCTGCCTCCATCAAATATTGTATTCTTAATTGATGTTTCAGGATCAATGGAAGATCAAAACAAGTTACCATTGCTTAAAAAAGCATTTAAGCTTTTAGTTCAGGAACTGCGTGATGAAGACAGGGTAGCAATTGTTGTGTATGCTGGCAGTTCTGGATTAGTCTTACCATCAACCTCTGGTGAAAACAAACAAAGAATACTTGATGCTCTTGACCGTTTACAGGCAGGTGGATCAACAGCAGGTGGCGCAGGATTAAAACTGGCTTACCAAGTGGCAACAGAGAATTTTATTAAAGATGGCAACAACCGCATTATTCTGGCTACCGATGGCGATTTTAATGTTGGCGCTTCGAGTAATGCAGAAATGGAAAGACTCATTGAAAAAGAACGTGATAAAGGAATCTTCATTTCAGCACTTGGTTTTGGAATGGGCAATTATAAAGATGATAAAATGGAAATTATTGCTGATAAAGGAAATGGAAATTATTCGTATATCGACAATATTCTTGAAGCCAAAAAAGTACTTGTTAATGAATTTGGTGGAACATTATTTACCATTGCAAAAGATGTAAAAATTCAAATCGAATTTAATCCTGCCATTGTAGAATCATACCGATTAATAGGATACGAAAACAGGTTGTTAAATAACGAAGATTTCGAAGATGATAAAAAAGACGCAGGAGAACTTGGTTCTGGTCATACGGTTACAGCATTATATGAAATAAAACTTGCTAATTCAGAATCGTTGAAAAAGAACAGCTTAAAATATCAAAATTCAGATATAAACAAGCTTGCAAAAGAAGGAACAGAGGTTGCTACTGTTAAGTTTCGCTATAAAAAACCCGATGGAGCTACCAGTATTTTACTTGAAAAAGTTATTCCCTATAATGAGGCAAACTTTACTGAAATGTCTGACAATTTCAGGTTCTCAGCAGCTGTAGCAAGTTTTGGAATGATATTACGAAATTCTGAATTTAAAGGAAGCTCCAATTATCAACTGGCTATTGACCTGGCAAAAGGATCCAAGGGTGAAGATACGGAAGGATACAGAAGTGAATTTATTCAATTAATAAAACTAGCTGATAAATTATAACTAGTATAAAATAAAACCCGCTTTTCGCTAATAAAACCTTAATTAAAAATCCCTTCTTTCAAATGAGAGAAGGGATTTTTTGGCAATTAAATTATCATGGATATAGATAATAACTTATTTTGTTCATTGCTGAACTTATAGAAATACCTGATAAGTTAAGAGTATAATTCTCGTCAGTTAAAAGAGATATTGTTTTTAGATTTAATTTCAAAAACAAAAATATTTTCAGTATTCATTATTATCCTATTTAAATACGGTAAATTCTTTTGTATTTTTATTGATAAATTAAAACCCTGATAAAAAATATATGGATCACATTGTTTATTTAGATTATAAAGCAAAAGAATTAGACAACCTTAATAAAGGTTTAAAATCAATGATTATTCGTGGTGCGATGGGTCGAAAATTGCCCTATGGAAGAGTTAGTAAGGGAGATGTCTTATATTTCATAGAAAATAAAGGAGATGGTTTGGTAAAAGCAAGAGCCACCGTGGCAGATATAATAAATACCGAACAGCTAACAAAAGAAGAATCCATTAATTTGGTTGAAAAGAATCAAAAAAAATTGTGTTTGGATACAGGTTTGTTTAAACGATTTGCAGGAAAGAGATACCTGGTTTTTATTACGGTTAGTAATTTCTCTGAATTGAGACCTTTTAAAATTGACAGATCTGAATATAGTAATATGGATGATTGGTTGCCAGTGGCAGACATTGAAAAGGTTAAAATTTAATTCTGGGTTGTTTTAATCAGAATAAAAGTAAGATGATTGAACCTAATAGATTATTAATTAGATTCATTTCGCAAAAGCAGTTAACCAGCTATTAAAAATTTGATACACTCGTAAGTGAATTAAAATTTAAAAAGACTATTCTGTTTTCTCCTTATTAGAAATAAGTTTTAATCACAAAGCTTTTCCAATCTGCTTCAAATTGTTGAGTTGATATTCCTAGTGTTTGCTCAATGTTTCCATTCGCTTTTATTAGGTTTACAAAATGACTTTTATCCCAGCTTACAATAATAAATTCTGAAAGAAGATATCCAACTGAATATATTTTATTTCCTCCCGAATTAAAATCAGAATTAAGTTCAGCTAATGTCGGGAAATTGCCACTAACTAAATAACTAATTGTAGTTGGATTTACAAACTCTCCTGCTTCGTAAATAGCTATTGCCTCCCACAACCATCTTGGGTTATTTCCGATGGTATTGTTCACGACCAATGAAACAGCATGGCAAAATTCGTGAAGAGCAATCTGGGATGTATAACTTCCCTGGTAAAGAATCCGAATATCTGTTGAGCTATAAACCCAACCTGATGCACCCTGATATCGTTGGTCAATTGCCTGTTCCATATCCTCGAGAAAGTTGGTTTCGTTATTCCATATTTTAACCGAAACCATATTCATCGAACTAACTTCAAGATCATTTAATACTCTTGAATAATTATCATTTAGTTTTGTATTAATAGGAGTTATAATGCTTTGAGTTAATCCATCGTGAAGAACAAATGTAAAATTACCCTCCTCAATAATGACTGGATCATCATCAGTGGTTTCAGTGTCTTTTGCACAATTGCTCAACACTGTAATTAACAACAAATTAAAACAAATATATTGGAAGTAATTCATCAGTTAAAAGCCGAAATCATTGAGTTAATAATTAAATCGAGAGTTCTGTACCATTGTTCGTTTGCAACTGAAGCTGTTACTCCAGTCAAATTATTTGTTGCAACAACAATTAGTTCCAGACTAGGTACAATTACAATAAATTGTCCTCCATACCCATTTGCAAAGATATAATTAACTTCCTCCTTTTGTCCTAACCACCAGCAATATCCATACCCGGAAGCAAAATTCATTGTATTGCCGGTTGAAATTTTTGAGAGTACTGAATTATTTATATAATCAGATGGAATTATGCTTTTTCCGTTGTAAACACCTTGATTAAGAACCAATTGGCCAATTCTAATCATATCATGGGGTGTAAATATCAACCCTGCTCCTCCATTACAATATCCCTGCTTGTCAATGTACCAATCCACTTCTTCGATATCAATTGGATTGAACAAGTATTGTAACGAAAACTCATACGTTGACATTCCACTAACCTTTGTGATTATATATGAGAGTAAATGAGTGCCTGCAGAATTGTATGTAAATAATTGCCCTGGCTCTGCAATTAAAGGTTTATCTAAAAGATATTGTACCTGATTATCAGCTAATGCCCAATCATTATAACCAGAAGCAGTTAATTCATTCCATTCAAAACCACCAGTCATACTTAGGAGATGGCTAATTTTTATTGCTGATTTTTCTGGAGTAATTGTATAAATTGAAGTATCAATAAATTCACCAAGGGTTTGGTCAACGGAGGTAAGGAATCCTTTATCGATTGCTATCCCTATTAGTATACTCATTACACTTTTTGTTACAGAACGAACACTTTGCCGAACATCAGCACCCCCTGTTCCATAAAAGGCTTCTTTAATTATTGTGTCTTTATGAAAAACCACTAAACTTGTTAAGTTATCTATCTGTTGTGCAGAGGAAAATGCCTCATTTAATTTCGTGTAATTAACTTCAGGATTTGATGAAGAGTCGTCAGAACAATTTGTTACAGAAATAACCAACAAAACCAAAAGAATGCTTTTAAAAAGATTTTTCACTTCTTTCATGTATTTTAAGTTTAAGTATGTATCTCAGAAATCAATTTTCATTTATTTTAGAAACAGCCTAATATATTATTTATAGGATCTTTTTTAAGAATAATTTATACTTATTTTGGATCATTCTTTTTTGCTTAATCAAGTTGGTCGTTTAAAGTAGCCCTCATTTGCTCAATAAAATCAGCCTTTACCCAAAATGAGGCGGAATGATTTCCATACCAAAACATATAAAAAAGGTATTTGCCATCAGATGTTACCCTACAACAATGACTTCTCTCGTTAATTTTAGCCACATTTGCAATGGGTTTCGCTATTGTCCAAGCGCCATCATCGTTTCTGAAGCTAATAAACAACCCCATTTGATGCCCCTGATTTGTTGCACGATCGAATAGCAGAAAGTCTCCATTTGGAGAGATATAGGGGGATCCTTCAGCGTTTTGGGAGTTAATAGTATTACTTATCTTTTCGGGTTTCTGGTAAATTCCGTTTTCAAATTTGGAACAAAATATTTCTCCAAAGTTTTTTTCTTCAGGATCTCTCGCACCAAAGTAAAGATTCCCAAAGTTATCAACTGAAACCTGCCAGTGCAGGTTAAGAAAATTTACAGCATCTATAGGAGTAGGATTTACCCAATTATTCCCTTCTTTTGTTACAAACCAGATGTTTTCTTTTTCAGAATTACCTTCATTCTGTTTTAATGGTCTTTTAGAAACAAAAAATAATTTTTTACCATCAGGGGAAATAAAGGGAGAATCATCACCGTAACCAACTTTTGAGAAGGATGCAATTTCTGGTATTGTCCATTTGCCATTTTCCAGTTTCGAAGTAAGTATTTGTTGTATTCCTTCAGTTGATGTTTTCGTAGGATACCAGCCCGACCAAAAAGCTTCGTCACCATTGGGTGAAAAAACAATATTACCATGCATATCATATTTTGTTGATACAATATCAGGAGCAAAGACTCGTGCTAAATTCTCTGGTTCTTTCTGTCCAAGGTAGTTTCCATTTAATACTGGAAATTGCTGTACTGAAGTATCCGCTCCTTTTGATACTAAAAAATCACATACATCCTTGTGCCCAAAATAATCTGCAAGATTATACGGTGTTCTTCCCGATGCATTCCTGTCGTTTATATCAGCACCCTTGCCCAAAAGTAATTCAACAATCTTTAAATTTCCATTTTCAGCTGCGCTGTGAAGGGGCGACCAACCATAGGCATCGCCTGTCATTACCTTAAAACCTCTCTCCAAAAGCACTTCAACAATTTTCACGGAACCTCCTGCTGCGGCAGAGTGCAGTAAACCTCTCGTATATTGGTTGTTTTGCAATTCAAAACCCTGCTCGAGCAATTTCTCAAATAAGCTTGTAAATCCTCTTGTGCAAGCTGCATTTAATAGTTGATAGGATTCTGGCCCTTGCTCTGTAGGAATATTAGCTCCTTTATCAATAAAGTAATTTACAATCTCTTCTGAACCAAACTCAGCCGCAACTTGTATTGGTAACCAATCCCACATTCCTTTTTTATTAATATCGGCTCCATTTTCAATTAGAAGTTTTATTGTTTCCAATCTATCAACCTGTTGTGATGAGTTTTGATAATGTTGAATTGCATTCGTAAGAGGAGTGTAATTTGCCCCATCGTTCACATTAATTTTGGCCCCTTTTGAAATAAGTATCGCAACTACATCTTTTTTTCTCCACTTTGCAGCAATATGTAATGGCGTTTCTCCGGTATTTGAAGGTGCATTTACATCACAACCTTTTTCAATAAGATAATTGGCAATATCCGTTTTTGTATTTGTTGCAGCCAGATGTAGTAAAGTATTTCCAACTTCATCTCTCGACTGGATAAGTTTAGAATCTTTTTGAACTAGAGATTTTACTTTTTTTAGATTTTCTGATTTAACAGCTTCAAAAACATTTTGAGCTTGTACTTCTTGAAATGCAAAGAAAATGCATAAAAGAAAAACTAATGTTAACGGGGATTTCTTCATCTGTTTCTATACTTTTTAATTTTTATAATTTTGCTTCAAGTATCATATTGAGTAATTTACCAATATCACTATTTGAGACCGAATTCCCTGGAATAAACGTATTAACTCTATGAACGAAAACCATATCATACTCAGGAATAACAATTAAAAAATGGCCTCCATATCCACGAGCAGAATAAGCACCTTCCTTTAGTCTAACATTGGGCAAATGAGGCAATTTGTTTTTATCCTTAGCCACCCACCACATATATCCATAGCCATCACCTCGATATATTGTAGCATCAGAAAAATAAGTGGTACTTTCTTTGACCCAATCAGCTGGTATTATTTGTTTTTCGTTCCACTTTCCATTACGCAACATGAGTAAACCAAAACGCGCCAAATCGTGCGCATTTATTACAAACATATAAGCCTCATGGACCGATCTGCCAGTTTTAAATGACATCCCGTTTTCGATTTCAAATCTTTCCATTTGTATTGGATCAGCAATATCCTCCTTAAAAGCCTGAAAGATTTTTTTACCTGTAAGATTTTCAAAAATTGTTCCCAGCACATTGAAATCCCAATTATTATATAACCAGAACTCACCTGGTTTAAACATATCCTTAGGCGGTTTTAAGTTGTGCATTGCATCATTTTCTGCCTCCGCGGTATGAAAAACTCCTGAACGCGCCTTTAAGCAGTCCCGAATTGTTGCTGTTTTTTCCTGCTCTGACAATGCAGGTTCATCATCAATACCAAGCTCTAACATAGTTTTATCTATATTAATAGTGCCATTTTCAACATACTTTCCATACAATGCGCTAAGCGCACTTTTTCTCATTGAATGTGTAAGAAAAAGGGAATCTACATCTCCCCATTCATAGAGAATAACTCCGTTAACAATGATTGTTACTGCCGAAGTTTTTAAGGTTTTCGAAAACTCCTGGGCAGCAGCTACCTTCTCTTTTGAAAACCCCAATTCTATAGGATTACTTACTTTATTCCAGATTTTCCCAGGAAAATTATTTACAGATTGGCCAAATGCAGAAAGAGTACAAAAAAGCAAAACAAAGGCAATAACTGCATAATTCTTACTGTTTTTTGTTGTTGTCATATTTATTATTTTATTCTTTTATGATAGTACTTCACAATAATTAGCCCAAACTTATATTCGACAGTATTACTGAGATTTACACTTTTTGCTTCTTTTTGAAATTGTTTAAAAACGAACACCAAAAGATCAAAAACGGACACTTTCTAAATTAAACCTAATTCCCTTTACATTCTTTTCCTATTTTGGGCATTTGTATTTATTAGAATAAGCCTTTTACTTTTTTATAATATTTAATACTCATATTTTTGACCTGTCTATTCATAGCGCATAAGTTCTGTTGGATTCACTCTTGACAGCTTAATAATATGTACACTAATAACTGTTAATGAAATAAATAGTGTAATAAACAACGAGTATATAAATACAGTTGGACCAATAAAAATTCGGTAAGCAAAATTTTGCAACCATTCTGAAATTATAAAATATGCAATTGGCCATGCAAAAAATACTGCTATAAATACCAGCTTTGTTGTTTCACCAACCATTTGGTACATAATGGTTAAGGGCTGTGCACCATTAACTTTTCTGATAGCCATTTCTTTGGTTCGTTTTCTTGTTGTAAACGACGAAAGACCATATTGTCCTAAACAAGTTAAGATAATTGCAAGAACCGTTGAGAAAAGAAGAATTTTTGAAAGATTTCTGTCGGACACATACATCTCATCAATTTTATCACTTAGTACTGAAACCGGGTTCAGGTAATTAGGTGACATCTCTTTGAGCATATTCTCAGTAAAAATTCTTGTTTCTGCAATTTTTTCAGGATTTACTTTAATTGAAACGTATCGTGTTTCAGGATAATCGTCACAACCTATAACAGAAAAAGCCAACGGCTCAATACCCAAGTGGAGGGAATGAAAATTGAAATCCTTAACTACCCCGATTACAACTCCCATATTATTTCCATCGAAACCGAACCTTTTCCCAATCGGGTCTTCCCATCCAATTAACTTAGCAGCTGTTTGGTTTATTACAAATCTGTTTGCCGTATCTGATACATATTCTGAAGAAAAACCTCTTCCTTTAATTATTTCAAGCTTATAAAACTCAAAAAAATTATATCCAATACCTGCTTTATATATAGGCAATTTAGTATCGGCAGGTATATTTTCCCATTGAGCATTGGAATTTGATCCTATAGTGTTTGGAAGATTAGCTGAAGTTGCCATTTCAACAATTTCAAAATTCTTTCTCAGCTCATCAATTAATCCTTCTGGATTTTTACGAAGGCCCGGATCTCTGAGGTAAACAGTTAAAATATTTTCCCTTGCAAAACCAGGATCTGTTTTCTTAATAAAGTTCATTTGCTTTAATATAGAAAGAGTACAAATTATTGCAGTAATAGAAATTATATATTGCATTACAACCAATACATTTCTTAATAACCCTGTTTTTCTTTTTCCATTAAAACTCTGTAAATTCTGTTTTATTAGCTGCAATGGACTAATTGATGAGAGATGAACAGCCGGATAAAGTCCTGCAACAATCCCAATTAAAAGTATTAGCACAAGTATTTTAATAATGTTATTGTACTGAAAAATCATAGAATAAACCAATGGTCTACCAGTAAAAACGCTGAAAGTCGGCAGCAAAAACCAGACTATGAAAAGCGCTAGAAGGAGTCCAAATACTGAAAGCAGCATAGATTCTGTAATACTCTGATTAAGTAAGCCCCGTCTGTCGCAACCAAATACTTTTAAAACACCCATGGTTCGTAATGCGCCAAAAGACCTTGCTGCAGCCATATTCATATAGTTGAAACAAGCAATAAGTAAGATTAAAACGCCAATAGAAAGCACCAAATAGATGTACCTGATGTCGATATTATTGGAGGGGTCAAAGTTTATATTACCAGCAAGGTGAATATTATTAAGAGGTTCGGGTATTAGTTCTAAGTTTTGATTTAAGTGTTCATCTGATGTATATTTTTTATATAAATCATTAAGTTTGGCTTTAATCACTCCTGTTTCAACTTTACTTTTAAGTTGAAAATAGGTTATATAGCTATTTGAGTCCCATTTGTCAACATTTTCTTTACCTCCTCTAATACTGTACAATGTTTCGAATCCAGTAATAAAATCGAAACGAAGGTGTGAATTATCCGGAATATCATCCAAAATACCCTTTACCGTAAAAACATACTTATTATCAGCAGTTATCGACTTTCCGATTGGATTTTCATCGCCAAAATACTTCCCTGCCATCTCCTTTGTTAAGAAAAGAGTAAATGGTTCTTTTAGAGCTTCAGCAGGATCGCCTGATAAAATTGGGAATGAGAATATTCGTAGAAAATCCTGATCAGCATATAAAATCCCGTACTCTTCAAAAAGGTTAGAATTGCCTTCAAAAATATGACTTCGCATTATACATTTTGATGCATATTTTACCTCAGGCATTTCGTTTACCAATGCCTCCTTAAGTGTTCCCGGAGTAACAGCAAATACATTTGAACCCATATAACTGTTTCCCTTTTGCTTTTGTATAATCCGATATATTTGCCCAGCATTTTTGTGGAACCTATCGAAGGAGAATTCATACTGCACATATAAAATTATAAGAATACAACAGCTAAGTGCTATTGCCAGTCCTATTGCACTAATAACAGAAAGACTTCCCTGTTTAAGGATGTTTTTTAAGGGAAGGTTTATATATTTTTTAAGCATTGTTATTCTTTAAAATGAAGTGAGGTTTACAAAAATACTTTCTAAACAAAAAGGATTGCATTCTAGTAAAATAAAATTAATAATCGCTATTACTCATTTCTAATTGTCTTGTTAATAGTTAAAAGACGGTTTTATAATAAACTTGCTGCATTTAATGTTGTTTACATAATTCTAATACAAACTACTAATCAATTCTTTACGTAGCGAACAGCAAAAGCAATTCCTGATGTTATATCAATTGGGCTCACCTCTGTGATTAAATTTGAGTAATTATAATATATGTAAATACAATAGGGATTATGTGCGTTATTGGCTGTTCCCCAATACGAACCATGCTTCCTTAAATCGTAGAAAATTCCATCAGGACCTCGAAATCCGCCCCCAACAGCAGTAAAACCGACAAAATTAGTTGCTCCAGTATTGGGGGAATTCCAAAGGACAGTACCAGTTTCTTTTAGCTTACCTCCAGCAATAGATGTACCCCCGGCAATCCTAATTAACTCATCCCATTCATCTTTTGATGGCAAATGCCAACCTATTGGTGTAACTTGTACGGCCGCGAGCCAGGTATAAAGCCGACCATATGTATTAGCATTACTATTGTTATCATCATATACATAAACACCCTGTAAATTTTGCCCTGCGGCTGTTTTAACTGCTTTAAAGTTTTCGGACATCCAAACCTGGTTGCCAATTTTAACAGTCTTATATGTATTGCCGTCGATATCAGTTACTGGCTCGTCTGGTGTACCATAGGATTGATGATTAACTTTGGGATCATCCTTTTTACAGGAATCAGAGAATGAAACGGAGGCTACCAATATTACTCCTGCTATTAATACTGTTAAAAATTTCTTTTTCATTTTTTAAAATTTGGTTCCCAAATTGCATTCAATATTATCCATTCGTTTTTTAATCTGGCTAAATAAAAATAATCTATAACCTCATAGCTTTTTATCATTATACACACGTATTAATACAAATTTCAAAAAATGAAAATTTATATTTCGGGTTTTTCTTTCAGTTTACCTTTGCAAAATAGAGTCCTTAACTTACTTTCAGCAATTCTTGGAGCTGAATCCCTATTAAGATAACAGGTAAGTCTACTGCAAAATAATTTTGATTCATTAATTTATATTCTTGTAAAATAATACTATCACAATCGTAAATAGATTCATCTTGATTAATACAAACTGCTTGTTCAGTTTTTATGGCACCTGCATCACAAGATGAAAAACCAAATACTGCAAGAAAAATCACTGTTATTAAAATAAAAACTAATTCCTTTTTCATTTAATATATTTTGAAAAGGCAAGATTCCAAAAACAATTGATTGATACAATAAGTATTATATAAGCGGTTTAAAATTGAAATAAAAGGAATAAAACTATACTGGGCAGAAATCAAATAAACATCTTAATGAATTGCCCTTACACATCATTCACAATTTTATATAGCTTATTTTGTTATTCATTTAGAATTTTGACCGTTCATAAAAAAATGTAACTAACAGAGAAAATAAAAGTTAGCTTTGTAAATGAAGTTATAATACATAGAAACTTATGAGTTTGTTTTTAGCATCCGAGAGTAAAAAAAGGAAGAAGTTGTTTTGGTTTCTTCAGTTTGCCTTTTGGTTTTCGAATATGATTTTGGATACAATAGTAATTCCAGTTAAACTTGATGGTAAGTTAATATTTCATCAATTCTATAATTTCACATTAGCTTTTCTAGTAAGCTTATTACTTCGATTTTTTTATAAAAAGTTTAAGGTTTCAAATTTAGAGCCACTATACATTATTTCAATGTTAGTTGTATCCTCAATTACATTTGGAATTATTTGGAAGACATTTTTTTATTCAATAGCTGGGGTAGTTACAGGAGAATTTATAGCACATATTAAGTATTTTGGCGAAATTTTTTGGGCAAATATTTTTAGTGCAATTTATCCGTTTATAACCTGGAGTTCATTTTATTTAGGATTTAAAATTTATGAAGAATATAGCATCCAAAAGGAAAGTGCAGAAAAGTCTGCATCGCTTGCTCAAAGCGCACAATTAGAAATGCTTCGATATCAGTTAAACCCACACTTTCTGTTTAATACACTTAGCTCCTTAAGAGCATTAATCAGACGAAAAGATAACGATATTGCCGAAGAAATGGTGACCAAAATATCTGAATTTTTAAAATATTCGTTACTCGAAGGAGAAGATAGCAAAGTGCCCCTTTCAAGAGAAATTAAAACCATAAATCATTATTTTGATATTGAAAAAGTTCGTTTTGGTAATCAACTCATAATTGAATATAATATTGATCCCCAAACAGAAAACTTTCTAATACCGGTTTTTCTTATTCATCCCTTAATAGAAAATGCAGTTAAACATGGAATGAAAACAAGTCCTTCTCCGCTTAAAATATCTCTTACAACAAAAATGAAAGATAAAAATTTATGGATTGAGATTACTAATTCGGGAAAATGGATAGAACGCGATCCCGTTGATGATACCGCAAGAACAGGATTACAAAACACACAAAAAAGACTGATACTGGCTTACCCAAAAGATCACATGATAGAAATTGTAAAGAACGAAGATTCGGTGTGTATTAGAATAATAATCCATACGAATACAAATTAAACTATGATAAAAAAAATAAAAGCTTTAATCGTTGATGATGAAGAATTAGCCAGAAGCGATCTGCATGCTTTGCTCTCGAAAATACCATCAATTGAAATTGTTGGTGAAGCAAACGATGTTAAAACAGCTATTGAAGCTATTGAAAAGTTAAAACCTGATGTAGTATTTTTAGATATCCAATTTCCACGCGAAACCGGATTCGACTTATTAGAGAAAACAGATATAAAGGCAAAAATAATATTTGTTACAGCTTTCGATAAGTATGCCATTCGCGCTTTTGAGATAAATGCTCTTGATTATTTAATTAAACCTGTTGATCCTGAACGACTGGCTCTGTCTATTGAACGACTTGAAAACACCAATCTATCAGAAAAAAAGCAACTTGGTTTTAATTATACAGATTCCATTTTTATTGAACATGGAAATAATTTTTTCTTTGTTAAGGTAAATTCTATCATTTTAATTACTGCAGCTGCAGCATATACTGAAATTATTACATCAAATGGACAAAAGCTTTTGGCCCATAAATCGATGAAAGAATGGGAATCGCGTTTACCACAAAATACATTTGTAAGGATTCATCGTTCAACCATTATTAATATTGATTTTATTGAGAAAATGGATAAATGGTTCAATTACTCCTATCGGGTATATTTAAAAACAATCGACAAACCAATATCTATAAGTCGTCGTTACATTGCAACTATACGAGAGAGGATGACATGATTTTTTCCTTTCCAAAACTAGCTCAGCATCAACCATTGTTACTTTAATGAATATTTTTTCTCAAGTTTTTTAATATAATCCATTGCTTCCTGAGAAAACAAAGGTGCGTCTTTTATATTCTTTGCTGCCTCATTATAAGCAACAAAAAATTGGAATGGATTTGTTGCAATGGATTTAATGTATTCTTTACCAAATTCATTATAAATCACTTTAGCCATGTAATATCCCGTTGGATGACCCGATCTTGGAACAATATTATTGACTGCGCCTGATAAGTTCGGAGTTAATTCCTCGTTTCTGCTTATTTCTGTAAGTAAATAATTAAGCGTGTTAATAATTGCATATTGTGCTTTTTGTTCCATTTCAATATTCTTTGCTTGCTCTGATAAATAGAAGCATCCCTCTTTTTCATTAAGTGGTAAAACATTTATCAAATCAGCAATTCCTTCGTTTTCAATTTTATTTAATGCCCATAAAATTTGCCGGTCTGGCCCATTTGGTTCTTTATATACAAGAGATTTATTGCGGATATGATGAAATGCTTCGTGTGCCAAAAGCAAAACTGTTGGATAATAGTTGTTTTGCCCTCTTTCTTTTAGACAATTTATTTCTACAACGGTATATTTTCCAGGATTTGTAATTCCAATAATAACAGGATCATACCCGCGAGAATCATTAAAAACAATAAAGTTTATTTTAAATGAACTATCTATTTGGGCATTTGAAAGATATTCAGAAACATAGTTTTCTACCTCTCTTAAAGTTTCTGCCGAAGAAAGATAAGCAGCAAAATCTAGTAATTCACTCCTGTTTTTTTCGGCTTCTCGAAAACCTTCGATTGTTGGCAAAAGAGCCCAACTATAATAATCCCCTTTCTTTTTGTATTTTTCAATAACCTCATTCAATTTTTCTTTTTCTGAAGGTTTAAAAATTACTGTAAGCAAGTCTCTAAAATAATTCTTTCCAAATTCAAGTCTTGCTAATTCTTTATATCCGGGACTTTCAATAAAAGTACTCCACATTTCATCCGTGGGCATTTCATCTTTTTTCAAAATATCAACTATTTTAAAAAACTCAAGAATCCCTTCTATACAAAAATTTGGATTTCCCTTAATTTGAACCCCTATCTTATCAAAGAGTATAATTTCCTGATTGTTTTTCGATTCCAGCTTTGATTGAAACAAGCAGCAAATAATTATAAGAGTCAGTAGTTTTTTCATCTGTATCAAATTTAAATAAACATTTAAACGACGACTGAAATAATTATTTGCTGCCTAAGAGGGTCTTCTTTTTTACCTAAAATCTGCTTGATTTGTTATTTTATTCGTTTCTCAATGTATCAACAGGATTTGCTGCCGCGGCTCTATATGATTGGTATGCAATTGCCAGCATAGCCACTAAATAACTCAACAAAGCTGTTCCAACAAATACCCATATAGAAATATTCGTTCTATAGGCAAAATTCTCAAGCCACTTATTCATTAAATAATATGAAAATGGGCAAGCAATCACTAAGGCAACAATTACCAGTTTGGTAAAATCATAGGATAATTGCAAAACCGTTTGAACTATAGTGGCTCCATTTACCTTTCGAATTCCAATTTCTTTTTTACGTTGCTCTGTTGAAAACAAGGCCAATCCGAATAATCCAAGGCAACTAACAAAAAACGCGAGAAAAGTAAATGTCATTAATACTTTTCCAAGTCTTCTGTCTGATTGATAAAGTTGATTTAAACTATCTTCGAAAAAGGTAAACTCAAAGGGTTGCTCCGGAGCATATTGTTTCCATTTCGATTCAAGAAAAGAAACAGATGATCTGATATCGGAATTTTCTGCTAAACGAATTGCAATTGCACCTGTGCTTTTTTGCAGGAAAAAAATAAGTGGTTCTATAGGATTATGCGCCGATTCGTAGTTAAAATCCTCAACAACACCTATTACGTTATACATTGCAACTTCATTTGGATTCATTGGCTCACCGATTGTTTTCCCAATAGGATCATCCCATCCAAAAGATTTTGCTGCAGCCTGATTTATTATAACCGCTACAGAATCGGTAGAAAACTCTTTTGAGAATTCTCTTCCTTTAATAATTTTCAAATCTATTGTTCTAAAATAATCGTAATCAACTTTCCACAATTCATATTTTGAAATATCATCCGATTTTATACCATCTTTAAAAAGAACAGAATTAGAACGGCTAGAAGGAATAGGCAGAAATCCGGAAATAGTTGCATTCTTAATGTTCGGATTTTTTAATAATTCCTCCTTAAAGCTTTCTATACTATTTCCAAGTAGGTTTGCATTCCAAACAGAAAGAAGATTTTCTTTCCCATATCCTAATTTTTTATTCTGAATATAATTCATTTGTTGATTCAAAATAATTGTTGATGTAAGCAAAACGATAGAAATCACAAACTGACCAACAACTAAAATACTTCGTAAGGTAGTTTTCTTTTTACCTGAAGATACTTCGCTCTTAATAGCCGACATGGATTTAAACGATGATAAATAAAATGCCGGATAACTACCTGCAAAAAGACTGGTAATAATAATTAAACCCAATAATCCTAGCAGAAATATGGGATCTAAATAATCAACCGAAAGAGTTTTTTGTGAAAGTTGGTTAAAATAAGGCAATAACAATTCAACAAAAATCATAGCTATAATGTGAGCAATAAAAACTACAATAAATGATTCGACTAAAAAGTTTTGAACCAGCTTAAGCCTTTTCACCCCAAACATTTTTCGCAAACCAACTTCTTTTGATCGTGCTAATGACTTTGCTGTTGAAAGATTTGTAAAGTTAATACAAGCCAGAATAAGGATAAATAATGCAATAATGCTAAAAATATAAACATATTTTATATCGCTATTGATTGATAGTTCTCCTACAGTATGAGAATGCAAATGGATATCTTCTAAACGTTGCGTTTTAATATCGGCCCTAGTCCCCGATTTCTTAATATCTTCCCATGAAGCTCCCATAAACTCAGAAATCTGAACAGAAATGTACTTATCAACCAAAAGAGATAATTTCTTTTCAAAAGCTTTTTGATCAGCATTCTCTTTTAATAGAATATACGTTACAAAGTTAAAACTTACCCACCTAGGTTGATTGCATTCATCGTAACTATTTATAGATGCTATAAAATCGAAATTAAAATGAGATGCTTTTGGAATATCCTTATAAACTCCAGTAATCTGATAATCGGTTTCATTGTCGAGTTTCAATATTTTGAAAATCGGATCTGTTTCTCCAAAATATTTTTTTGCCATTGACTCGCTTATGGTAATCGTATTAGGGGCTTTAAGAGCTGTTTTTGGATCTCCTTTTATAAGTTGAATAGTAAATACATCAAAAACTGTTGAGTCGGCAAAGATTACATTGCTTTCGTTAAAACTTTTATCCTCATATCGAATAGAACTACCACCATAATTTCTAAACCTAACAAAATTCTCAACTTCAGGAAATTCGCTTTTAATAGCAGGACCCATTGGAGCAGGGCAAACTACACAATTTTGCTCATTACCCTGCATGCTATAGAAAATATGGCATCTTACGATCCGAGATGACTTATCATTAAATTTATCGTATGAGAGTTCGTCTTTTACCCATAACATAATCATTATAAAACCGGCCATACCTATTGCCAAACCCATCGTATTTAAAAACATAAAGGTTTTGTTCCGCATGGTGATTCTGTAGAAAAATTTTAGGAATGTTTTCATAGTTGTAAAGTATTCATAATTATAATCAAAATCAATTGTTCTAATAACTATTGCCAATTACAATGCCAACAATATTATGTATCTTATTTTATGACACTTACATCATTTCCCACTATTAATCCCAGAAAAAGTAGTGTTTCTTTTTTACACACTTGTGTGCTGTTTGTATCCACTTTTTTGTAGTTTTGAAAATAATTTAGATTTTGATTAAAAGAAAATGTCTAAGATTAAAGGTAAAATATTAATTATTGATGATAATGAAGGCATTCTTAAATCTCTTTCATTTGTTTTAGGTCAGGAGTTTGATGAAATTATTACCATTAAAAGCCCTTCAAAATTTACTTCGTTATTACAATCAGGAAGCTTTGATGTCATTCTTTTGGATATGAATTTTACTGCCGGAACAAATACAGGAAACGAAGGTATTTTCTGGCTCAGAGAAATAATGAGAAGCGATAAAAATGCCATAGTTATACTTATAACAGCTTACGGAGATATTGAATTGGCAGTAAAAACAATGAAAGAAGGGGCTACTGACTTTATTCAAAAACCTTTTGATCCCATAAAATTGATATCTACTGTAAAGGCTGCTTTTCAGCTTCGTCAATCAAAACTAAAAGTATCGAAGTTAGAACAAACCAAAAAAGTTTTATCGGAAGATCTGAATAAAAACTTCACAACACTTATTGGAAAATCACCAGCCTTAATGAACGTTCTAGAAACCGTTCGCAAGGTTGCTCCAACCGATGCCAATGTTTTGATTTTAGGTGAAAATGGAACCGGCAAGGAACTTATTGCAAGAGAAATACACAGGCAATCACATCGGGCAAACGAAGTATTTATTAGTGTTGACCTTGGCTCAATCTCTGAAACATTATTCGAAAGCGAACTATTTGGTCACCGAAAAGGTGCTTTTACCGATGCTAAAGAAGACCGAATAGGTCGATTCGAGACTGCATCAGGAGGAACATTGTTTCTTGATGAAATTGGAAATATCCCAGTTTCTCTTCAATCCAAATTATTAACTGTATTACAAAACAGACTGATTATACCTGTTGGATCATCTAAACAATTTGAAATTGATGTTCGGTTGATTTCGGCAACAAACAAATCATTGCCCAACATGATTAAAAGCAATCTTTTCAGGGAGGATTTAATGTTCCGAATCAACACAGTACAAATTGAAATTCCTCCTTTACGAGAAAGAGGCGATGATATTATATTGCTGGCGGAGCATTTTATTAAAATTTATAGCAAAAAATATGATAAACCAGAAATAAAAATCAATACCAATGCTATTGATCGACTATTGAAATATGACTGGCCAGGCAATGTGAGAGAATTACAACACATGATGGAAAATGCAGTTATTATGGCTGATGGGTTTACAATAAAACCTGAAAATCTTCAATTTACCACACGAATAGCAAACGAATCTCCCATAAAAACAAAATCGTTGAATCTAAATGATATTGAAAAAGAAACCATAAAAGAGGCTTTGCTAAAACATAAAGGAAACATTTTCAAAACAGCCGAAGAACTTGGTATAACCAGAAAAACATTATACAACAAAATCGAAAAGTATGAACTCTAACAAATACTACATTGGGATTATTGTTCGTGTAATACTAATTGTTATAGTATCTCTATCATTGGCATTTGTATCGTTTAAAACAAATTACTTATACTCCATTATGGGTCTTATAATCGTTGTTTCGATCCAAACATGGAACCTCATCAACTATATTTTAAAAAGAAGAGATGACCTTAAACGAATGCTTGAATACATAAAGGAAAATAACCCAACCATGTATTTTTCACAGTCGCGAACCTATCCCTTTAATGAGCTTGGATATTTTTTAAATGAGGTAGGAGATATTGTTCGTGAAGTACGTATTGAGAAAGAAAACCAATTCAGATATACCCAATATATTGTAGAGAATATAAGGATTGGTTTGTTCTCGTTCGATCAGAACGGAAAAATAGAGATTATAAACACTGCAGCAAAAAGTCTGCTTGCTATCCCCGAAATAAAATCTGTGGATTTGTTAGAAAAAGTTCTGCCAGGATTACCAGATACTTTAAAAAAAATGAATCCGGCAGATCAAAAAGTAATTGTTTTTAAAACCAACGGAAAAATTCAGCATCTGGCTTTTCGGTTGTCATTTTTCAAAATAGGTGAAAAAGAAATTAAGGTAGTTTCGTTTCAGGATATTAAAAACGAGCTTGATGAAAAAGAAATGGAATCGTGGCAGAAACTTATACGAGTGCTTACTCACGAAATAATAAATTCGATTACTCCAGTTACAACACTTACAGGTACTATTAAAGGTTTTTTTAAATCAAATAATAATATTTCAGAAAACACCATTCAGCAAACAGTTACAGGACTTGAGTTAATTGAGGAAAGAGGAAAGGCGCTAATCGATTTTGTGAATAAATTCAGAAGCTTAACAAAGCTACCCACACCGAAGTTTGAAGAAGTTAAGGTAGCAGAATTGGTTCGCGGTATTGAAATATTAAAAAGAGATGAGTTAGCTGAAAAAAATATTCAATTACGGATTTCTCTTGATGATGAAACAAGGGTAATAGTTTGTGATCGAAGTCTCATAGAACATGTGCTGATAAACCTTTTAAATAATGCAGCCGATGCGGTTTGTACTAATACAGAATTAAAAGGGAAAAGTATAACCATTAAAAGTATTATAAATAATGATCAGCGACCAATAATATGTGTAATAGATAATGGATCGGGAATTCCAGAAAATCTTCAGGAAGAAATATTCATTCCGTTTTTTACAACAAAAGAGCAAGGCTCAGGAATTGGTCTAAGCCTTGCCCGGCAAATTATGCGGTTACATGAAGGGACTATTTCGGTTAATTCAAAACCTGGAGTTGAAACAGTGTTCTCTCTGGTCTTTTAATTCTATCTAATGTAATACATCTTTTAGTTTTCTTTTAAGGTCAGAAATACTTAGCTCCTTGGCAACAATAACTCCTTCAGGATTGACAAGAATATTAAATGGATTATACTCCCAGCAATAGAGTACTCTTGCAGGATCATTTGATCTGTCGAGATTACACACCTGTGGCCAGGTAATTCCATCTGCTTTTATTGCACCAATCCAAAGTTCTTTTTTTACATCAGACGAAATACCAAGTATTTCAAATCCTTTGTTTTTATATTGCTTATAAATTTTTACAAGCTCGGGATTTTCTTTTCGGCATGGTCCGCAATTCGACGACCAGAAATCGATTAATACCCATTTGCCTTTAAAGGACGACAGCGAAATTTCAGCTCCAGAAGAATCATTCATTGTAAAATCGGGAGCAATCTTTCCAATGGCAACTCTATCAAGGTTCGTAATTTTTTCAATTACCATTTTGCTGTATTTTGATGACAAAATTGATGGATCAAGCTGATTATACAGCTCCTTGAGCTCTTCAACTGTTGCTCTGAAAAACAATTCTTCAAGCATTATGTAAGGCACTGCAACACTATTTAAATGCTGTCTTGAGAAATCAATAATAAACTCCTTTTGTTTGGTATATAATTTTCCATATCCATCTTTGGCTTGTTCAAGCAATTCATTATTATTTGCTTTCTCTGCCTCGTTATAAATGATTGATAAGCTATCTTTTTCAGCAGCAAATCTTTCTGAAAAACTCCTCGTAAATTCTTTGTAAATTTTATCTGTTTCAGAACCAGCTATTAGTGCCTTACTCAATTCATCAACATTGCCGGTTATTTCAATTTTAGAGTTTTCAATAAAAACAGGAATATAACCTGAAATACCTTCTATTTCAATATAGGCCTGAACAGGCATGTCAATATTTCCAATAATTGTAAATTGGTCATTTTCAGATATTGATTTTGCAATTGTATCTTTTTTTCCTGTCCATTCGAAAATCAGAATCTCCTTATTGCCTAACCCTCTTAATTCACCGGTAATTAAATACTTATCTTGCTTTTGGGAGCAAGAAATAAACACAAAAATTGAAATTGTAAAAAGTATACATGCTTTCATAGTTTTTCTATTTAATTATCTAATTTTAAAATTCTGCTTTTATTTTTAATTAATTTATAGCGTCTATTCTCCTTTTTAACTGAAATTAATTTTATTAATCATTACAAATTTTAAAACCTATCAATGAATTCAACTAATGAGATAATCTCAGAATATAAAATTCTTAATGCAATAAAGAACAAGGCAGCAGATAATATTGGAAAAACTCGATAAGTCATTGTTATATCTACCTTGTCTGTTTAATTCTGCTAAACAATACTTGCAATGTTGCAATTGTTGGCAAAAGCATAAATTTTAATTTCCAATTAATGTGCATTTATTCTTTGTTCTCTGTCAGTGTATTAATATCAATTATCTTAATTCCTTTTTTTATAAGTTTTATAATCGCTTCATCTTTACTTTTTTGTGATTTTCCAATAATCGCTTCTGGAATTGTGTACATATCATAACCAAGTTCCTTCCCCTCTATCAAATATTCAGATATAAACTCTTCCGCTAAAACACCGATCATCACAATTTCTTTTGCGTTGATTTGCTTAAGGAAATTTCTTAGTTTTTCTATGGTAAATACACTGAAATTATCATTTATAAAAATATGATCATTCACCACATTCATTCTTTTATCAAAACTCATCGCTTGGGCATCGATCGTAATATATATAAAAGGAAAAGACAGGGACAAGATTAATACTTTATGGATGCTCTTTATGTAAATTACCTTGTGGGGGTCAGTATGATTTATTACATAGTTGACAGAATCAATTATTTTTTGAGCAGAAATTTCAGATAGTTTGTTTTTTGTATAATATTCCTGAATATCTAGTACGATCAGAAATTTATCTTCAATATTGTTATTCTGCTGTGAATAGCAAAATAGGTTAACTAAACTAAAGAATGTCAATAAAGACAGGATTTTTTTCATCTGTTTTTTCTTTTTTTGTGATTTAAGAAGAATTTTTCCATTGCATGAACAACCAGAACATGTTTCTAATTCATCTTGTTGTAATTCTGTCATGATATAAAACTTATTTTTTAAGGTATGATGGAACACCCATATTTGCAATTTTATTACTAGTGTGTTTGTATATGTCAAAACATGGGTGTTTCATATTATTTCACCTTATTATTGATTTATTATAAAAAATAGTTTTGTTATTTATCCTTATATTTTTTTGCAAAGCCTAATTCTATTTAATGTCACGCCAACCATACTCGTTTGCAACGGATGCAATTATCTCAATAGATAGATATAGCCCATATATACCATTAGTCATTACTATAACTCCATCGCCAGAGGATTCAGATGCAAATAGCGCACAACTTGCTCCTGAATTATTACCACCCGGATGAACAAAATACTTTTTTTCGCCTTCCCCCAAAAGAAAAACGCCAAATCCCAATTGAGAAAATCCAGAGAATTCATTAGGATCAACATCTGCAGTTTTGTTAAAAATCGAATTCACAGATTCCTGTTTTAGTATTTTATTAGATTTCCCTTTACTGGCAAGCATAAGTTCTACAGCAAACTTTGAAAGATCTGACGGTGTTGTTATTAATCCTGCATGCGCAAGAGCAGAGGGATGTATTCCATATTCCTGAGGCACACCAGCTTGATTATGAGGTTTTGAGAGTTTTGCCATTACATCTGTTGGCAAAGGAAATTGCATATAACTGGATTTCATTTTCAATGGATCAAAAATGTATTCCTGAACAATTTCTTTATACGGTTTTTTAAGGTAATCCTCAAGTACTAGTTGAATAATCATATATCCAGAGTTTGAATACTGATAAAATGTGCCTGGAGCATGATCAAAATGAAACGGATCATTCATAGCAGGTAATTCACCATTTAATACCTGTATTATTGTTGGCGACGAATTTTTTTCAAAATCAATTCCCTGTCCTGGTCGGTTAATCCCTGCTTTATGGGTTATCAAAAGACGAAGAGTAACTTTACTCTTAATTGTATCATATGGAATTTTCCACGATTTCAAATAAGTGTTTACATCCTCATCAAGACTCAATTTTCCTTCCTCGACTAATCGTAAAACAATTGCCGTAGCTAATGGCTTAGATGTTGATGCGGCCTGGAAAAGTGTTTCTGTTGTTACCATATTACTAGTACCGGATTCTAAAACGCCATAGCTTTTAGCCCATTCCAATTTAAAATTTTTAATTACTGCAATACTTACTCCAGGTACATTATATATTTTCATCCTATCCAAGATATTAAATTTGGCTAATGAATCTGTACGCTTTGAATCAAGCATTAAACCAATATTTTCTGCCATTGGAGCGGCCTCGATCAATCCGTTTTCTACATTTATAATTTGTTCGGTTTGTGCATTTGCTTGTTGGACATAACAAATTATAATAGCAATAAATGCTGTTAACATGAAAATGACACTAGATATATTATTTCTTTTTTTCATTTGTTTAATTTTTGCGTTAAATAATTATAATCAATCAGTTTTTCTATTTATTATTTAGTTGGTATTTCAAAACAATTGGGTTTTTAAGTTTGGTAACATCAACTTTTCCATCCATTACAAATTGACGCAAATATGTAGCTGCAAGACAATACAATTCATCACCAACAATTACTCCCGAAGTGGGCTCGTTAAACATTGGGTTATTCTGATCTAAAATGGATGAAGAAACAATTTTGCGACCATCAGGGCTTAGAAGATATCGGGAGATATGATGCTTTTTCATATCGCCATCACCATTAAAAACTCCAACAAGACTTTTCTGGTAAAGCATTAGCCCATCGATCCCTTTGGTTTCTACAGGTAAACTACAGGCAATTGGTTGAATGGATTTGCTGCTTAAATCAACAATTACAATCCCTTTAGTATTCGAAGCAACATATAGCATTGCATTATCAGAAGAGAGAACCATTCCGTTTGCACCTTCCAACAGGCTATCCGACTTTACAAAAAGTTCAACGATGCTTAAATCTGAAGGAACCAGAAAAATACTATTCCCGCCAAAATCTGAAATAAACGCATCACCCGATTCAGTAAGGGCAAGATCATTAAAAGTGGGAACTTTCCCCTTTGCCGTAAAAAAACTCTTTATTAGTTTACGAGTATCAATATGGTAGATATGAACTGCCGATATCATGCTATCGCCCCAGTCGCTGTTAGACACAACCCATAAGCGTCGTCGTTGAGTATCGACTTTCATCCCCAAACTTCGGAGCATACTATCCTGTTCCGGTTTTACAAAATCAAAGCAATTGCCTTTTAAATCAATTGCAATCACTTTATTTTTTTGAATACTGCTAAGAAAAAACAACTTTGTTATTGGATCATAGGTTATGCCTTCAGGAAACAAATCCTTTTCGTTCACTTCAAAAGCAACTGAAGATGAGATTAACTGAGACTTAAACGTTCCCTGTGCAAAGATAATCCCTTTCGAAAACAGAATAATAAATGCTAGTATTATGAAGGGCCTTATAACTTTTAATAATAATCTCATTGTTTTAACCTTCTATTATCTTTTGTGCATTTACGTTTTTCGGGTTCAGTTCTAATGATTTCTTATAATTCTCAATGGCAAGATCCTTTTTATCTGCCTTTAGATAAGCTTCGCCTAGACTATCGTATGCATTCCAGGAACCTGGAAAAAGATCAACATTTAAAGAAAAAACTTTAATCGCATCATCAAATCTTTCTTGGTTTAAATACTGGTATCCGGCAAGGTTTAGTACATCTTCAACAAACGATAGAGATTGATATTGTTCTTTATTTATTTCAATTAAACTAATTGCTTCATCAATTCGATTTTGGGACAGCAATTCAAGGGCTGTAATATAATCTTTAGGTGCTTTTTTCAATTTGCTAATTTGACCATCCCAGTTAAGGATTAACGATGATATTCCGCCTACTGAATCTTTTGGAAATGAAATGGTCACATTTTTTAAGTCTGTTGCAAATTCATTTTCAGAAATCGCATAAAGATCCGATTGAACCCTAAAAAGGTTATAATCAGAAAAATCATCAATAAAGAATGAAAGGTTGCCATCATTAGACTCCACTTGTAAAATATGAAATGAGCTTAATAAATAACGACCCGTGTAATTCCCTAATACTGCGTCTGTTATTGCTTCCGATGTTGGCTCATCTATTTTGTAATTCAATGCTAATTCCATTACTGGATCTCTTCCTGTTTTAAAATCGTCAAATGAGCATGAAACCAAGGTATCGGGACTTATTGCATTTTCAGTTTTAAAAGGCCAAATTGCCTGGGTTCTGGCAGTTGATGTTGTTGCTACAGTAAAGACCAGGCCTGAATTAGGTAATTTTATTTGCGATGGATTTCCACCAAAAACAGGTCCTTGTGCAGTTGGTTCCCCAATAAAAATAGCTTTAGTTTGAAGCTTGAGCTTATAAGCAAATAATACTGCTGATGAGAAAGTATGCCTTCCTGTTAATACAAAGAGTTTGTTTCGTTGATTGATTTTTGGATTATCCCGTAATAACTCCACAAGTGGTTTTAAGTAGGAATCGTCTCCCCCCATATTATTTCTTAGATCAACAACAAAGCGGTTAAACTCGTTGGTGTTTACAAATTCTGCCAATCGCTTTGCAAACTCGCTAATTGTTTCTTTGCCTTTTTGATTTTGAACTTCGTTAAACTGGAAGTAAATGGTTTTGCTCTTTTCCAAATATTCAAACCAATACGAATCTTTACGGGGATTTATTATTGCAGGTGATGTTCTATTATCCACTGAACGCATAAATGACCAGTAAAACTTAAATGGAAATCTAACTGCCTTAATATTTTTAACCAGTTGCTCACCATTTACTTTTTCAAGAGTAAACTGTGCTTTTTTAAGATTATCGATAACTCCCTGAGATTTCAACCACTCTGGCATAAGTCCGATATAGGTGAACCTTTCGAGTTGCGCATATTCATTTTCGGCAGATATGTAGGGAATAAATTTCTGGAAAAGATCCTCAATACTTGTTGAGCCTACCTTTAAAATTTTGGTTCCAACTATATCGCTATATGCACGCGCTGCATCAATAATATACCAACCATCATTAAATTTATAAATCTTTATAGGGAAATCATGAAGATCGAAACATGGGAAAAATATAAATGGAATTGTATGTGCGTCATTAGGTAATGCATTTAGACGAAATAACTCCATAACAATATCAGATTCTGCCAGTTGTGGGATTTTATTTTCAATATCTTTTACTGTTTCGTTTACTACCTCTTCTGAAACTTTCGAATTTAAGTTTGGATAATTTTTTTGCATTTGATCAGCAAGAAAATGTACATCTTTTACCCATTCAGCTTTTGTTGGTTTTGGAGGTATCCCAGTAAAATATAACATCCGCACATCAATACTAACGGCTATTGTAACTACTAAAATTAGTAAACTTAATAAACCAGGTATTATTCCAATAAATTTCAACCACCATTTAGGTGATTTAATGCTCAAAATAGCCAGCATTAGTATTCCAAAAATCAACCCTCCGCTTAAAAGATAAAAACCTGAATTAAAAAAGAAATCAAAAGGCTTATCTATTAAAAAATAAAGTATAATACCTCCTATAATGGCAAGTGTAAATGCTATAACAAGTAATATTATGAGAAATTTTTTCATGCTTTTTAGATTGTTAATTATACTTAATGACTATCTTATTTCTTATTGGCTGCATTTCATACTATTTATTTGCTCTGCTTTAATTTCTTAATTCCATCAATTGCCTGCGGATATTCAGGATATGTTTGCAAACATTTGCTATATGCTTCTTTTGCAAGATCTTTTTCTCCTTTTGCCAGATATACATCACCAAGGAAAGCATATAATTGTCCCATATGTTGAATTTTTTCATCTGCATATTGAAGTAGTGCAATTGCTTTATCGTATTTTCCGATTGCTGAGAGTTCTTGTGCGAACTCACAAAAATCAATAAATGTGGGGATTGTAACCTTTTCGCTGGCTAGCAATTGTTCAAGGTCTTTTATTTCTTTTTTTCCTGTTGAGAAACCATCTTTCCAGCTATCAAAAATCAAAATGCTTTTTCTGTAATTATCAGCAGTGACCTTTATTCCAAATGAATTCATTAAGCCCTCAGTCCACTGATTAAAGCTTTCTAATGAACCATATTTCAAACCCTTAGATTTAAGCCAATCAATAAAGAAAAGCTCAGTATATAAATAAGACGAAACTTCAAGCCTAACTCCATTTAGTTTTTCATAATTGGACAAAAACTCCTGAAATGATGTTATACTTTTTTCTTTCTTGTTTTTATCAAGCCAATAGGAATATAATACGTTCCACAAATAATTAATTGAGCAAGGAGCTTCGAACCAATTTTGGGTTTCATTATCAAATTTCCAGGAAGAAACAATAGCAACCAATTCGTTCTTTTTATTTATTACAGGAGAACCGCTCAATCCAGCATTATTTTGCTGAATAAGACTACTAATATATAAGCCAGAACCTGAGTATTTATTTGCTATTGCAGTAAACGATTGTGCATTCGATTTTTTTATTCTATACGACCATCCTACCTGATAAAGCGTATCACCAGATTGCGCCAATGTGCTGCTCAATTTTAATGGTACAATTTTCGAATGATTCTCCTTGATTTTAAAAACCAGATAATCTTTATCAGTATTGCGTTCCCCTATTGATTCATCACTATTTACATTTATTAAATCGCCAAGGATGACATATTGTGAAGGATCGTTCATAACTACCATTTTCCATTCTTTAAGCTTCCCCTTAAAATCTATAGTTTTCAAATCACCCGGGCGATTTGTCCATAAGGCATGTTTGCAGGTAACTGCTAAAATCTCATCCCCAATATCAATCAAAAATCCATTACCAGGCAAATCGGTAAATGATGTGTCGATATAATGGATTGAGTTTGATAAATTTATTTGAGTAATTAGTTTGTTTTGTGATTGTGTGCTAAAAAAAACAGTAAGCAAAAAACAACAGATAAGAAACAATTTAATTTTCATTTTTATTTATTAATTGATAAAAACTCATTTATAGCAGTAAGTACTTTTTCAGGCTGCTCAATCCACGAATAATGTCCAGATTTCTCAACAAAAACCAATGTTGAGTTTTTGTAGTAATTCGAATTATTTATTGCTACCGCTTCTCCTGTTGGATCCTGACGACCCTGAATGATTAAAACCGGTTTATTAAAAATTGATTCTTTGTTACCAAAATCAAGATATTTCTTTTGGATATCAATCCATATCCAGTTTCCCATTTCAAAATCGAAATCAGAATCTTTCATATTCTTGCCTTCAATTAATGCTTTCTCGCGATCAAAAAAATAACCAGGCATCATTGCGCGTATTGTTTCTACAATTGCATGATGAGTATCAGCAGCATAGCGGGCAGAATCAGACCAATATTCCAATGCATCCAAATCGGATTGCCATAGTTTCGACATTATGTTATCGCTAAAATACCTGAATGTACTAAAATCGAATCCCATAGAACCAAGAGTTATTAAGGAAGAAATAGAAGATGGATATTTCTCCCCATATACCGAGGCTAAAAACCCTCCATAAGAAAAACCGAGAACATTCCAATCCTTCAATCCCAGTTGTTCTCTTATCGCTTCAAAATCTTTTAGAGTAAGATCAATATTTATAGTGGTTGAATCAAAAATTGCCGGAGCTGATTTCCCTGTTCCTCTTTGATCAACCAAAATACACTGGTAATTTTTTGAAAGTAAATCGCACAAACTTAAACACCTGTCAGAAACATCGCCAGGGCCGCCTCCGATTATTAAAATCGGTTGACCTTGTCCAAAAATACGGTAATAAATATCTAATCCATTACTATTGACTTTTTCATACTGTCCTTCTGCTTGTTTAAAAAGCAATAATGCAAGTAGAAAAAATGTTGTTATTCTAATTGTTTTCATCTGTTATTAATATTATAATTTACTACACTATAAATTTTTTGTTTAAAAAGGTTTTTCTCTTTTTGTTTCTTTCGATTTTATTAATATGAAGTAAAAAATGAATCCTGCGAGTGTAATCGCAATACCTGTTATTGATTGAATAGGTTTTTCAAACAAAACATAAAACATCATACACCCTTCTATTAATATAAAAGTTACAGGAACATATGGATATCCAAACGTATGGTAAAAGGGTTCTCCGTTTTTTTTCTGTTTATGTCGAATAACAAATACGCCTATTACTGACATTATTGTGAACATGCTTAAGGTAAATCCTATTATGGTCATTATTTGATCAAAAGTAGATGTCCATATCAGAATTAAAGAAATCAACATGAGAAGATATGTTGCATAAACAGGAGAACCATGGCGGTTTTCAACACCTAATATATTCATTGCTTTATAGTCTAATGCTAACGCTTGTGTTACGCGAGGACCTGTAATTAGCATAGAATTAATGGAAGCTATTAGTCCGATTGAAATTAAGATAGCAACAAATTTTCCTCCCGCTTCTCCAAAAATATTATTGGCAGCAAGAAAAGCCACATCAACTTTTCCGGCTAAATCAGTTAAAGGAACTGTATATAAAAAGGCAAAATTCAATACTGTGTACAATGCCATTACTATCAGGGTTCCAGTGATCAGAATTTTGGGAAGGTTTTTTACCGGGTTTTCAATTTGATGAGTAATATATGCAGCGGAGTTCCATCCCGAATAAGCAAACGAAACATAAACCAACGAAACGGCAAATGCAGGGCTAAAGATTTGTTTTATATCACTCAGGTTTAAAGTAATACTAAAATTTGCATGGTGTCCAACAAAAAAAGCAGTTGAACAAAATCCTATTAGTAATACCACATTAAGGAGTGTTGCAAAAAAATTAAAATTTGCTCCAACCCTAAAACTGCTTGAGTTTAAAACTGCCAGAACAATTATGCTAATCACAGAAATTAAAAGGGGCGAAATAACAAAAAATATATTTGCATATACTCCAAGAGCAATTGCAGCAATTGCAATAGGAGCTGCAAAACCAATTGTCATTGAAATAAAACCAGACAAAAACCCAATAGATGGGTGAAATATTTTTGATAAAAAAGTATACTCTCCGCCTGATAGAGGTATTCTGGCTGCCAACTCACCATATGTTAATGCTCCGCATAATGCAACAATACCTCCGGTAATCCATATAAATACCAATGCTAATATTGAATGAATGCCTGCTACCTGAAATCCCAGGCTGGTATAAACACCTGTACCGATCATATTTGATACTACAATTGCAACACCACGTGAAGGACTAATGAGTTTCTGTGTTTCCATTAAAATCTAATTGTTAATTAATTACTGATTCTTTTTGTTTTGATACAATGTGCTTTTTTACTTTCGAATTAGTCAATTAATTTCCACTCTTTAGTTGTTCAAGCATTTGATTTGCAACCTGATTCTGAGGATCTAATTTTAAAGCTTCTTCAAAATTTTTTATAGCAAGGATTTTATTGCCAGATTTTATATATGCGTTGCCAAGACTATTAAATGTGTTGGCTGATTGAGGAAATTTCAGGGTATTTAACTGTAAAATCTCAATTGCTTCATTCACTTTTCCGTCATTTAAGTATTCAATACCGTAACTATTAGTAGTCTCTTCATCAAGATTAAAGTCCTTAATAATCAATATTGCTATTTCTAACGACTCTTTAATCTTTCCATCTACATATAAGTTCGTACATAATTTTTCTAATCCTTTTCTGGTAAAGACAAAATCATTTGGTCTGTTTTGTTTTAATTGCTGATAGGCATTTATTGCCACCTTAATTCCTTCTTTATCAATAATTTGTCGCAATGTATCAATAATTGAAGGTATTGGTAAAAGTGGATATTTTTGTAATTCGAGATAAAACGATTGATCCTGATTAATCATATTTGCTACCTTAAACCCAGCCTTTTCTGCTATTCTTGTGTAATAATCGGCATTCTGAATTTCATTTTTAGCCAATCGAACTCCATAAGCTGTTCTGATGCTTTTGGTAGGAAGCTTAAATCGAAATGGATACATAATTGATTTTTTATTGGGGTTATCAGTCCTTGCAGGAAGATTTACATCCCATATCCTAAGTAGGGTACCAGGCTTAAGCGTTCGGTATAATTCAGAAAAAACCTTTTCATGCTTTTCTGCGGGAATATACATCATGGTATAAAAAATCGTTGCATTTTCGAAAGTATTATCAAGGAATTTAAGATCTGTGGCATCCATCACAATTTTAAGAAAGGGCCCATCTGGAGCTGACTCTAATTCGCTTTTATAAAGATCGATTGCAATTACCTGATTTGTTTTCAATTGCCCTATTACACCTTCTCCCCCGCCTCCTATATCAAGAATATAGCCCGTAGCATCAAAATCTTTAATCTCTATGGTTTGTGTTTTAATAATAGCGGTTTTGCATGCAGCAAATATTGAAATTGAAATAAGTGATACTAATAATATTCTTTTCATAATTAATAATTTTAATAGCAACATTTTTGATAAACCAGGGGATTGAGTTAAATGCCAGATACTTTCCTAAACCTTTTCTTTCTGTTAAATCAAAATAATCATACTTTATATGTTTTTTATTTCTCATCATGGTAACATAATTCTTTGATAAAACTTTTTTGATTATGCCTTAAAATGAGAGCCTATAAATAATTCTGTTTCCTTTAATCCCCATATCCTGAAGAAATAATAACACCACGCGTTTTGTGTTTTGCTCCAGGTTTCCTGATTCGATTACGATTCATGATCATATTTTCATATCCGTCAACTGGTGGATACATCATTATTATGGAATAAAAAATTACAGCAGCATCGATAGTTTTATCAACTTGTTTTATATCGTAATTATCTCTCTTTTTTCTGGTTGGTATCTCTTGTTTTGAATTATGCTCGCTACTGAACAATTCTATTTCTGGTATTTGATTAGCTTTATATTGCATTTCTAAACTTTTTCCTTTAGGAGAATTTTCGCATATAGAATTATTTGTTTTAACATTTTTAAAATCTACACTATACGGTTTAATAACCAGAATTAAATATGCTGTAATCGAAATAATAATATAATATTGAAACAATCGTTTTTTCATGATATCGATTTATTTCTGAAATTCCAGATAAAAAGATGGATTCGCTTCTTTTTTATCTACAGTTTTAAATCCTATTTTTTCTGCTATTTTAATATAATAAGCCATATTCTGTTCTTCTTTTTTAGCCCACGCAACGCCATAACCCGTTTCAATGGTTTTGTTTGGCAGCCTAAAAATGAATGGATATATAACTCCCTTCTTTTTATTATCATCACAATGAGTTGGAAGATTAACATCCCAAATTCGGAGCTTAGCACCAGATTTTAATGTTCGGTATAATTCTAAAAAAACTTTTTCGTGTTTATCTGCCGGTATATACATCATGGTATAAAAAATGGCAGCAGCATCGAACGTATTATCAAGGAACTTTAAATCTGTAGCATCCATAACAATTTTAAGATTTGTTGAAGGAGCGTTTTCCAGTTCGTCTTTATAAAGATCTATGGAAATAACCTGATCCCCTTTTAATTGCCCGATAACTCCTTCTCCGCCACCTCCAATATCTAGAATAAGACCATCAACCTTAAAATCAGGTAACGCAATTTCTTGTTTTTCAAAAATAAAATACTCCGTTTGTTGTGCCTGAGTTTGAAAAAGGCCTATTAATAGAAAAAATAATGCTACTTGAAATTTTAAACTATTTGTTTTCATGTAATTATGCGTTTTTTAAAAAGACGAATAATAAAGTTTCTTGATGCAGAAAGAACACCTTTTTTTTCTGACCATTTGTGATTTTGAATTACGATTTAATTTCATTTATCAAAAACGAAACAGAAACAACATACTTTTTTAATCCAATTACTTCTTGTATCGTTAATTTTAAAACGAAATTATTGATTTAGAATTTAATGTGTTGGTAAATTCAATAAGCTACCATATTATGCTTATCAATTACAAAAAAACATGTATTGTTGTCGAAATAAATATGTGTTTTTCACTTGTAGGTATGAATTTGATTTTTATAGGTAATTATTGGCAGATCGAAACATTTCTAATAATTCAACAAGAAATAAAGAACAGAGATACTAAATTTGGCCATCAGATAATTTAAGGAATGAAAAAAATCAATTTACAAAAGGTTTTGTCTAATAAGTATTTATATTATCATATATTATACTGGGTTTTTTATGTATTGTTTTTTGCAATACAAAGGGCTTCTGTTCAATCAAACTTTTTTTCTACGCTCAAATTAAATCTGGCATTCCTGCCAGGAGTACTAATTTTTACCTATTTTTTTGTAGAATTTCTAGTGCCACAGTTTTTCTTAAAGAAAAGGCGTGTACCTTTTTCGCTAATTTCAATTATTCTATTATTAACTTACCCTGTATTTGTTTATTTTGAAAGAAAATATTTTATTGAGCTTTATGTATTTACTTATCCTGATAAATATTCATTATATAATTTTTTAACCGCTATCGTAATATTTATAGCAGGCCTATTTCCTCTAGTAGGATTTAAGGTTGCAAAATATATAAAAGATGAATCATTGCGAAGCAAACAAATTGAAAACGACAAGCTTGAAATGGAACTCAAGCTTCGCGAGGCAGAGTTGAAATTGCTTAAAGGCCAAATTCAACCGCATTTTCTTTTTAATACTATGAATAATCTTTACTCGCTCTCGCTTGATAAATCAGATAAAACATCAGAAGTAATAATAAAATTATCCGATTTGCTTAGTTATATTATTTATGATTGTAGTGCCGAGAAGGTATCGCTTGAAAAAGAAATTGAATTTATAGAAAGTTATATTGACCTTGAAAAGTTAAGGTATGATAAAAGTTTAAAGATTAAAACCTCTATTAAAGGTGATATTAAAAATAAATTTATTGCACCCATGATTCTTCATACCTTTATTGAAAATAGTTTTAAGCATGGCGCCAGCAAAGATACTGGGAATCGAAGAATTGAAATCAATTTGACTATTAATGACAATTGGCTTAATTTTACCGTATTCAATAGTAAAACAAATGAAGAGGGAAAGCAACCTTCAGGCATTGGAATCGAAAACGCCAAACGAAGACTGCAATTAATTTATCCTAATCAGCATTCTATTGAGATCGTTAGCAACAGGAATACATTTAATGTTCTGCTTGAAATACACCTTTAACTATATGAATGCTCGTTGTATAATTATTGATGATGAACCACTTGCCATAAAGGTTATTAAGTCACACGTTTCAAAATTTGATTTTATTGAATTAGTTGCAGAATGCAAAAATGCTCTGCAAGCAGTTGATATTCTGCGAAACGAAAATATTGATTTAATGTTTTTAGATATAAATATGCCTAAAGTTACTGGCCTTGATTTTTTAAAATCAATACCTCATCCTCCCTATGTTATTATTACCACAGCATACAGAGAGTATGCATTAGAAGGATTTGATCTTAATGTTGTTGATTATCTGCTTAAACCTATTTCGTTTGACCGTTTTTTGAAAGCAATTAATAAATTTTGTGAACGGCAAGAAAAGTCAAAGAGTAAAGACCCTCAAGAAATAACTAAGAAAGAGAATCTACCAATTATACACATTCAGGATGGAAAAACTATTTTTAAAATCCACTTAGATAAAATCCTATATTTTGAAGGTTTTGGTGAGTATGTTAAAGTACATACAATTGAGAAAACTTATCTTTCGCGAAAACCAATGCATGAATATGAAAAAGTATTACCTAATAACCAATTCATAAGAACTCATAAATCCTTTATAGTTTCACTATCACAGATATCTGGATTTACGACTTCAACGGTTATAATAAATGGGAAAGAAATACCAATAGGCAGAACTTTTAAAGATTCTGTGCTGGAATCTCTGGATTATCCTAAAGAGAATTTAATTGCAGATAATTAACAATAAAAACCAAGTACAGAACTTCTAATCATAAATTGAATTAATACTTAACTAAAAAAACTCATATTAGAGTTTCTTATGTGATTTTAGACTTTTCTTATTTACCGACAGGACAAACTGAAACACAGAGCCCACAGATCCGTTCGTTTGAATTTAGTTTTAGTTTTGCCAACTCGCCACATTTCTCCCGGCATTTAAACGCATTAAAAAAATCATCTCTTGAAACATTAACATTCCATGGTATTCCATTTGCTGCTTGTGCCGGACATTTTTCAACACATATTGTGCAGTTGCCACACTTACTCTTGTTTACCGGTTGCGAAACAATTCCTGGATTTTTATCGATTAAAATCGTTGTAAGCCTTAAGCGTGGACCAAATTCTCTAGAAACCAGCAGATCTGTTTTTCCTATCCATCCCAAACCAGCTCGTGTGGCAACCATTTTGTGAGAAATATCATAGCTTAATGTATCCAGGTATTTTTCATATTCTTGAGATCCAAGAGAAATGGTAGGAGGAAAAACAATTGAACCAACACCATTTTGTGATAACTCTGCATTTATCTCTTGGGATACATCTGCTAATTCTTTATTTATTTGCTTATAATGCTCAAGATATTCAAGAGTTGGGCCATCTAAAAGTTCATCTACAATTGCATCATCAAGCTTTTTTCCAATGGAAATGCCATACCCGAATCCATCGAACTTTTTATCAATAAGTCCTTTGAGATCTGCAAATCCATAAATATAGTCCCTCTTTGGATTTAGGTATTTTTGTATTATTGAACTAATCATTTTTATATTTTTAACGAAGTTCGTCTATAATTTTTGCATCCACCCAATACACATCCGAATTGCCATTTTGAGGGCCATTCAATGCTTCTTTTAAGACCTTGTAAGAAAAATCTTCTGATGAGGGATCAAACTCTTTTACTCTGTAACTGCTAAAAAACAAGTATTTCCCATCGTGTGTTACCATTGCTGCCATGTCTTTAGCTGATGAGTTAATCTTTTTTCCCATATTTTTTGCTGTTGTCCAGGTTCCGTCCTCTTTTTTAAAGCTGATATATAAATCCCAGTTATTTGTTCGTGGAGCATGTCGGTCGGAAGCAAAAATGATATAACTTTCATCGGGGGCAATAAAAGGTTCCTGTTCAAGTGTTGTTGTATTGATTGAATCGCCTAAGTTTACTGGTTTTTGGTATTTCCCATCTTTGAACTCGCTCATATAAACATCGAAAGCACCTCTTGAATCGGGATAGTTACAGGTAAAATACAGATTACCATTTCTTGCTACAGTAGGAAATATCTGCCATTGATTTGTATTAATCAAATTTGTATCAAGCCTGATTGGTTTTCCCCAACCATCACCAACTTTATCAACATAATAAATATCACTATTATTTCGAGACTCCTGATTTTCAATATCAGGACCATTTGACCAGAAAAACAATCGTTTCCCGTCCTGGGTGAAAAATGGATCGGCATTATGATCAGGCAATCTGAATGGAGCAAGTTCGGGCTGTTGCCAAACACCATTAACAGATTTTATATAAACAAGAACATTGTAATTGTTTAGTCCCTGAATGGTATAGAAAAGCTCCAGCCCGTCGGGTGAAAATGCTGTTGTCCATTCAGTGTTATTAGTAGAAATTATTCCAGGGGCAAACAGTTCCGGAGTCATTCCCGGAGGCTTTTGTCCAAGATAAGGGCCAGTAAGTTTGGGAAACTCGGAATTTGGTTGCTGCGCAATAACAACATTGCTAATTAGAAACAAAAATGTGAAAAGTCTTAATTGTGGTTTCATTTTAATTCTTTTGGTTTTAGTTCTTCGATAATTTTTGCATCCACCCAGAAAATATCTCCCTTACCCTTAATGTTTCTTGTAAAAAACAGGTATTTTCTATCTGGAGATACAGTTGCGCACCAATCTGCATATTCCGAATTAAGAGGAGTCATATTAATTGCCTCACTCCACTTACCATTTGGAAGTCTGTAACAAATGTATAAATCAGACTCTCCATATCCTCCATCCCTTCTTGAATTAAAAATGAGGTAACTTTCATCTGGGGCAATAAAAGGATGTGAATCGATGCTGTCAGTATTTACACCACCATCGGGATCGAGGCCACGCTGATATCCTGTCTCTGTTGGAATCCAATATGATATTACACCTCCATCTTTCCCCGTAATACGATAACCTGAAATATCTGTTGTATAAATTGATCCGTTGTATGTTGATGTTGCTCTCATTCCCATTGGAATCAGAAATTGGGCTTTGCCCCATCCATTATTTGTTTTTTGCAATGCCCAAATACCTCCCGTTTCATTTGAATCAAGCCCGGCATATCTATTCATAAGCAATTTTTTCCCATCATAAGTAATGTGTAATTCGCCTCCTTTATATTGCTCCCCAAATGCTGCTTTTTGAGGTTTTGTCCATTCTGAACCATCATAAATACTAACCATTATCCCCTCTCCTGCTCGACTGAAATAAATCTCTCTGCCATCGGGAGAAAAAGCAATACAGTATTCGTGTTTGTCATCTAAAGAAACAATATTTTTAGCAAAAACCTGAGGTTCATCAAAAGGAGGATTTTGATCTAGAAATAGCAAAGGGGGTTTTGGAAATCCTTTATTTGTTTGCTGAGCAATAGAACCATTGCAAAAAACAAACAGTATTATTACCAGGATAAAGTGTTTTTTCATTTTATTATTCTTCTTTTTTTTAATTCCTATAAAATGAATACTTTATTAAACGATTTCAACTTTAGGAACTGAAAAACTCTTCATGTTTCCACAATTACCTTTCGTTTGGAAAAAGCATAGGACCGCGTTTAAGGTACTTATTGCTTTTTCAGAGATCCTTTCGAATAGAAGAACCTATCTCCCTGGTTAACCGCAGCGCCAACATCAACCTTGATATTGTTCTGGGCAACTCCATCAACAAGATTCTCGTAAACCCACTCTCTATCGGCGCCGTGCATTGGCAGAACAGATTTAATCTTCAGCTTATCAACTGCGTAGAAAATGCCCCTTTGAAAAGCTTCGGGATTGGAAGAACCGCATCCATACATGTTAAGGAAGAATGAAATATCAGGTTTGATACCCTTTTCTGCCAGAAAATCGATTTCAGGGAAAAAGGGATTATCCTTCATCTCTAATGTGTTGTTGGAATGGTCAGCAGCATGAAAAATGGTTAGACCATCAATCTCGACTGCAAAACCTACTCCGGCATCATTTGACTGGATTGTTGTGACAGTGAGTGGTCCAATCTTCTTTTGGGTGCGTGGAAGAAGAGTAATAATTCCATCTTCTCCATGGGGTTCAAAACCAAAAATATAAGTTATTCCTGGGATATCTTTCTTCCAGTCGAGAATTTGACGATCGAAATGGTCACCGTGTTCATGAGTGGCGAAAACATAGATTGGAACATCCTTAACCGTTTCGGGCTGTATATGTCCGTTAGCTAGAAGTTTTTCATCAGGGGAAATGTCATTGTCCCAATAATCAAAGACCAAGAGTGCAGACTGGGTTTTCAATGCCCACCCCGAGTGCCTTAGGTACCAAATGTATGCCTCTCCCTTAGCCAGAGATTTGTTCAGGTATGTATAATCATCAAGATTCGTTTCCCATGGAATGTTTTCAACACCAGCCTGCCTTAGTATATCAATTGTTGTTTTATTGCCATACTTCAGTGCATAGGAGAGTGCTGTGTAGCCGTTTTTATCCTTTACATCTTTTGGGATTCCAGCGGCCAAGAGTTTGCTAACAATGGAGGAGTTGCCTCGAAGTGCTGCCTCATGTAACATGGTTTTTCCTGTTTGCTCCTCTACAATGTTCAGGTTGGCCTTTTTAGCAATAAAGAGATCTATCAATTCAACGGAGCCTTTTTTAACGGCAATTTGCATAGGTACAACTCCTTCAGAGTTGGCGAGGTTTACATCGGCCCCACGCATAACGAGAGCTCTAGCTGCTTCCATGTTCCCAAAATCAATAGCCATCATGAGAGGTGTGCGACCATTTCTATCCACTTCGTCGATTTCAAAACCTCTGTCGAGTAAGTAATGCAGAACCTCTGCTCCCCGAGAAACGGTTGCGCGCTGAATAAGAGGCATCCGTGTCGAATCCCTAAGATCTGCACCTTTCGATATAAGCAGGTTGATGATTTCAACAGAATTCATACCCGCTGCATGTTCAATTGGAGTCATATTGTAAGCATTTCTCTGCTTAGGATCGAAACCGTTATCAAGAAGGATCTGAACGAGTTCAGGATTCCTGGTCATGATTGCCCTAAACAGCATATTGTCGCCCTGAGAATTCTTATTGCTGAGGTCGGCATCTAACGCGATGAGTTTTCTCAGCATGTCAGGCCTTTGGCCAGATACGGTGAACCACACAGGAGCCAGTCCTCTCTGGTCTTGTGCATTGAGATCCGCTCCTTTTTGGAGGAGGTAATCGAAAACTGAAACATTTCCATAGTAAGCCGAATAATGCAGGGGAGTCATTCCTGACCCCAGATCAACCTTCATTTGTAATGGATCTTCTTCAAAAAATTTAAGTATCTCAGTGGTTTTGCCATCCTCGAAGAGCTTGAGTAACTCTTCGCTTGAGTTTGAACCCTGCTGGCCACTAACTGTGTTTGCAAGTATCAAAAACAAGATTGTAATAATGTTGCTAAGCTTTTTCATTTTCAATTCTCCCTTTTTTAATTAATATGAGTTTTGTATAATCAGTTCCAGCCATTTATCGGAGTCTTTAAAACTGTAGTCTGCAGGGAACACTACTGATTCTCTAAACGAAAAGTTAACTGCAAGTATATTCACTGCTAATTTTACTGATTGGCCAGTAATCTTATCAAGAGAAATCCTGTATTCGACTCCCTTGCAGTTAAGGTCATTATTCTTTACATGCGAACCAGAATTGGCCTCCCAGCCATTCACTTCTTCCAAAGAATATTTTGCTTGTTTTAAACTACCAGAAAACTTATTAATGCCTTCGGCGAGTCGAGCAGAGGAATGTAAGTTATAAAACTCCTCATTATTTGTTGATATATATAGTTCGCTCACACAATCAAGTGCTTGCTTATAATCTGCAATCTTACCGGCATACTTTATTCCAATGTACAAATTCTCAGAATTTGCCAAGAAAAAGATTTCAAAACTCTCTGATATCTTGAAATTTAATGCATGGTTCCACTCCTCCTCTGGAAAAAGACCATCAACATTGATTTGGCAATTACGTATTAATGGAACTTTGACCTTCTTTGGTAATTCAACAGATGTTTCCTTCGTACTTGTTTGTCCTTGTGCATTAATATAAAAAAACAATATAAAGATCAATAACGAAATTAATGCTTTCATAATGTCTGAATTTAAATTTTTATAAATTGCCTATTGAACCATATATTTTTAGTAACAATTTTTGAAATTTTAACTAAAACTCAGAATAGTATTTTTGATTACTCTGTTTAATTCATACCCGTTTTTTAAACTACTTTATTTTTTTACATACGACCTCCGTTCCATACATTTTCACATTTAATTCGGGAATAGGCTTCGAAGAATCATATATAAATTTATATTCAAAAGTCTCATCAGCCCCAACAAAGAAATATTGTGAATCTGATTCCGGAAGAATTTCAGATTTCAATAAAAAAGATGCTTCAATAAATAGTTTCCCCTTCTCAGAGGACACTTCAAAAAATTCGCCCGGCCAAACATTGGGATCCACTTCATATATACCAACATATTTATTGTAAACTCTTTCATTAACACTCACAATTGTTTTACTTGCCAAACGAGCATTGATACTATCAACGATTGGTTCCTTGTATCTCTCTGCAGCATATGATTTTGGGAAAAGAGATTGAATTTCGTAGGAATGTTTTCCCTTTTTTAGTTCTTCTTTTAAATTAAAAACTACAACGTTTTCAAAATTATGAAAATGGTATAAATATATTTTTCCTTCATTTAAATCGCATATATAAGAATATTGTGTTGGATATTTTCCCTCCTGGTGAGTTGTTGATAGGATATTTCTAGCAATATCGACGGTTACTTGATCATTTTTTCTGATTATTTCTCTTGCATAATTATACCTCTTGTCGGTAATAGAATCTTCTTTTAGCTCAGATTGTCGAAAATTGGTAGAAATCTGGTAATGGCCTGTTCTTTTTATAATACTATCCTGTTCAATTATAGCAGAATTGCCGAATCTGTCACCAAATATAAACATTGAACTACTTAAAAACTGGAGATTATATTTTTTAAATTCGTTTATTACCTCATCTACAGTTGAATATTCTTTTAATACTTTTTCAATTATATTTCCATTATATACATCCTTATTTGATGAAGATTCTGAGGGTTTGTATTTAAGTGCAAATCCATCAAACCACAATCCCTGATCGTTAATAGCACCCTGAAAACCCCCTTCCTTAAATCCAAAATAAACCCTTCCATATTCCTTTTCATTTGCAGGCACAAACCAAATCATGGAAAAAGGATTATTCCAATCTTCATTATTACCAATTATCACCTTTTCTCCTTTTGCATAGTAAAATGCTGTACAGGCCAAAAGATTCTCAGATAATATAATTAAACCCGTTATTATGAGTATTCTGCAGTTTTTCATTTTGATTTTTCCTTTCTTTTTACATTAAAATATAAGGGTTTGGTCTTAATTCTTCAATAATTTTAGCCGATACCCAGTAAATCCCCTCACGGGTCATAAAAAATAAATACTTGCCATCAAGAGAGACCGACGGAAAACGCCCCCATTTAATTGGTAGTTTCTGTCGTTCCGACCACGAATTATCATTCATTCTAAAACTAATAAACAGTTCGCAAGTAGCTGCATCTTTTGATGCTTCAATTATCATATAACTTTCATCGGGATCAACATAAACGGAGTTTTCTCTTGTATCGTCTGAATTTATTTGCTCGCCAAGTTTTTCAGGAGTTGAATAATTTCCATTAGCAATTCTTGATATATAAACATCATAAGTTGGTCGGGAAATAAAATATATAGATCCATTGCTCGTAATACAACAAATATTTGCATCTGTGCCAGCAGTTATTATTGAGGGAACAGCTAATGGCGAACTCCAACCATTATTTCGCTTTTCGACATATAACAACTTCTCACCATTTGTAAAATAGAGTTTTTTCCCATCTGGTGATAGCGTAAATTGCTGATAATACTCATTCTCCTTACAAAAACTGGCTACATTGGGTTGAGTCCATATTCCATCAACCAATTTCATGAAATATATTTTGTAATATCTCTCATTGTTAGGTTTTGCAGACCAGTACACTTCATTTCCATCGGGAGTAAATAATGCTGCACTATGCTCAAAATAATCAGAACGGGATATTACCTCCGGAGCAAATAATTCAGGCACAAGCCCCGGTGGTTTTTGGCCGAGATATGGACTCTTCATAATTGATTTATCAACCATTGTTTGAGCAACAACTATATTGCATAGAAACAGAATAATTAATATGGACTTAATATGTTTCTTCATTTTTCCTCTTATATTATTCATTTGGAGGATCTACCGGTACAATTTCATAGCTATTAAATAGCATCAAAGGGATGGCAATGGCATCATGGACATTATCGTAAGAAATATCGGCAGGAGCACAAGAATTGTTTTTGTAAAAAACAATCGGAGGATTTTTAAACTCTTTGTCGAATCTATAAATAGATTTTGTTTCCCATGAGGTAACATAGCAACGTCCATATTTGTCCAAAACGATTCCATCGGCATTGTTAAGGTTAGTAGTTGCCAAAGTAGTTACGATTAAGTTGTCGAGGCTAATTGCTTGAATTGGAAAGTTTTTTCTGAACGAACAAACAAGAATCCGATTGTTTGGTTTATCAAAGAAAAGGCCATTAGGTTGATCTATTCCATTACCATCTACTAAAATAGAATACGAATTATTTTTTATATTTATTTTGATGATTTTAGTTCCAAAAACATCTCCTGCATAAATATTTCCTGCATCGTCAGCGGTAACATCGTTCAGGTTTGACACTCCTTCAACAACTATATTCATTGCCATATCACCTGTTTCGAGATTAAAGCCACGAACACTATTTCTTGCTCCTACATAAACGACGTTTCCCACAATTTCTAATCCCTGAATTGCATTCTTATTCTCAACTAAAACACTTTGTTTTCCGGTACTATCTATCTGAACGATGCTACCAGTCTCATAATTTGAAAGCAAATAACGATTATGGGTTTTATCATAAATAATGCTTTCAGGACGATTTAATAAATTATTACTATTTGATTGCTGTGTTGCACCATTTATATTATTTAAAACCTCTATTGCATTTGTATTACTTGGATTTAATTCGAGTGATTTTTTATAATTCTTTATTGCCAATTCTTTTTGGCCATCTTTTAGCAAGGCTTCACCATAACTATCGAATACATTCCATGATGTAGGAAAAGCAATGGTATTAAGTTCGAAAAGCTTAACTGCTTCTTTTATTTTCTCCTCTTGTAAATATTTATATCCTAATAGATTCATTTCAACTTCTTCAAACAAGACTATTTCAGGCTCCTTCGTTCTCTTAGTATTAAAATGATTAACTGCGGCATCAACTCCCTGAGAATTCAAAATACTGTTAAATTCAAGTCTTTCAAGAAATCGTATTACCAATTTATTGAACGCATCGGGTTGTTCCAAAGGAATCAGATGGCCCGATTTTAATATAATTTCACGCTTGGCATTGGGAATACCCGATTCAATAACACCTGAATGAGCATGAACATCAGGAATATCGAACTCGCCAACAAGAACGAGGGTTGGCACTTTAATTTCGGAAAGAAACTTTACAGCAGGTCTATCGGCTCTTATTGCCACAAAACCATTTCCTCTATTGAGTTTGGGATTTGATCCAAAAATTTTTTTAACCTTTTCTTTTGCACGAATATTTTCCGGATAAATCTCGTAGGGATCTTCCTCTATAAAGTAGTTTAGTAATTTCTGTTCATCGGCAAAAAAGGATTGATCAATGCGCCCTCCACGTGTAAACATATGCGAAGTATAACCATAGCCGCCAACAACAGCTCCTACTAAAACCAATCCATTTACTTTTTCAGGATATTTAAGTGTAAAATCAATAGCAAGACCTCCACCTGCCGACATTCCAAAGATAATCGCACTGTCTATTTTTAATTGATTAAATACCTGGTTTAAATCTTCAATATGTGAATAATTAGCTTGAGGATCTGATGATTTACCATAAGTTCGTCGATCATATCTGGTAACCCTGTAATTTCGTGCCAATAAAGCAAACTGCTCATCCCAGATTTCATGACTTACCATCCCATCATGTAATAAAACAATATTTTCTCCTTCGCCTACTATTTCATAAAATAGTTTTCCTCTATCAACGTTTATATAACCTGTATCTATTTTAAAAAAAGATTTTTCATCCCCATTTTGTGAAAATAAATTCATAGCAATTAAAACAGCTAAACATAAAGTAACTATGTGCTTTTTCATTTTTTTTAGGATTTAAAACATTTATAAAAAATGACTGACTTTTGCATTTATGGTTAATTCGTAATCATTTCGATTAATAACAATTTTTCGTTTTTCTCCAGGCTTCCCTCTCAATTTGTCAACCACGCTCCCCATTGTTTTCCCTTTACACATAAAATCATCGATGCTTATTATAATATCTTCTGGCTCGATTCCTGATACACTTAGTTTTTCATTTTCCTGAACGATTCCAACAACCTGATAGTTACTATCTGGTAATTGTCTAACTGAAATTCCCACTAAATCCATTTCTTCAAAATCCGATTTCTCTCCTTTTTCTAAGTAAACCGTGTTATTATCATAATCTATTTCAACTCGAAATGCTTTAAGCGCATTTGGTCCAATAAACCCATCAACAGGTTTAGCAGTTTTTCTCGAATACCATCCTCCTAATGTTGGTCCGCTCGATGAAAAATCTGGAACTCCTACAATCCCCAGATTATCAAGTTGTGTATTGCCCCATTTTATTTCGGGAATCCTCACAACTTGAAATTGCTGCTCATTTGCAGGCCACCAGCCCCACATATTAGCACAACCAAGGGTTCCAGTAATGTTTGGCCATTCGGGATGTGCTTTCGACAATTTTGCAAGTTTCCCTTCTGAAATAAAACTATACGAAGCGCCCATATCCAAAGCAAAACTATAGGGTTCTCCATCAATTATTGCATCCATTTGGATAATACCAGTTTGTGGATGAATGCTTATCGCTGAAGCAACACCTTGAGGTTTAATGCTCCCGGGATCGGCAATGGTAAGTTGTTGATTGAGGTAATCAAAAACAATACGATATTTTTTTAATACTGTTGCTGGAAGATTTCCATCACTATGCATAGTACTAAATAACCAATAAGGTTGAAAAAGAACCAATGTTCCAATGCTATCGGTATTTATGTTCATGCCTCCTATTTTTAAACCAGGAGGTGTTTGCACTTCAAATCTTGAACCTTTAAATGTAATATCATCGGTCACAGATAAATCTATCCCTAAATCGCGGGCCAGTGATTCGCTGATAAAAAACTCGGGGCTTCCTGAATCGATCCACAGGCGTACCTTACGCCAGGTTCCATCCTTTCGTTGCATTTCTGCATCAACTAACATTCGGTTATGATCCAGAACAATTGGAGTTGTAATGGAATTAATACTTTTGTTTTGGCACGATCCAAATAATGCTAATAAAGCAAAACATACGCTAAAAAAAGTTTTCATAATTGTCCAATTTCTTCTTATTTCTTTTTAGGACGAGCCAGGTAAATATTGTCTTCTCTCATTGTAGTATCAACCAAAAAGACTTCAAATCCTGCTTGATCCATTTGCTTTATAAAATCTTCTTTTGTTGTGGCTTCATTTTTATGCTCTGATCGGTCTTTATCTCGCTCAACAATAGCTAAAATACCATTCTCCTTTAGCGCTGCGAGAATGTTTTTAACAAGCATTATCGGTCTTTCCAAATGATGGTATGTATTTGTCATAAAGGCAATATCCAGAGAATTGTCAGGTAAGCATGGATCGTCAACGGTGCCAACGATTATCTTTACATTTTTAAACCCCTCTTTATCGCATCTTTTTTTCAAATGATCTAAAGAAGATTTATCGATATCGTTTGCATATACAAGCCCATCAGTGCCAACTTGTTTAGCCAGCCAAACAGTAACCCGTCCGGTACCAGCTCCCACTTCTCCAATTACCATTCCTGGTTGTAAGCCAATGGTTTCAATTACTTTTTGAATAGGTTGTCGGTCGTTAATTCGTTTTTCCCATTCCTCCACGGTTTGAGCAATTAGTTGTGAATGCCCAAAAAGGAACAGAGTAAAAGTGAGTGTAATAACGTTAATTTTTTTCATGTTGTTGATTTTTATTTTATAAATCTCCTTCATTACTTTATTTTTCAAAGACCCACAGAGATAGGCATCGCTTTTGCTTATCTTCAGACTATTGAATATAATATTTAATCCAAATACCAAACCTATTTTTTATTGATTGCCATTTTTAGCGCAATCTCAAATGCTTTTGATATTTCTACTTCAATATCGGGTTTTACACCAATTCCTTCCCAATTCGTTTTTGTAATTGGATTTATTGCTCTGCCTGTAGGAATAAATAATTCAAAGTCATCGTTAAGAGTAAAAATATCCCCTGGATTTGCACCACCTCCTGTAGTTTCTCCAATTAAAATGCCTCTCTTTTGTGTTTGAAAATTATAAGCACACTCTTCTCCTCCAGAAAACGTGAATGAGCTGGTTAAAACATAAACAGGAATATTTGCCATTTTTTTACCACTAACCTTATCGAGGGTTACAAAATCAACCGTTTCGTTTGTTGATCGCCAGTATATACTATTAATATGTGTTGGCTTTTCGAAAAAATAGCTGCAGATGTAACGAATACAATCAGGACTACCGCCTCCATTCCTGCGAAGATCAATTATTATTGCCGAAGATGATGAAACGATTTTCATAGCCTCATCAACTGATTCCTTTGCATAATCTGATCCCGGAAAATTATAAATATCGAGTACTCCAATATTATTTTCGAGCATTCCAGCTCTTATAAATCCAAAATGTTTGCTATTAAGAAGATTTTTATAATCTGATTCAACGTTTGGTACATTATTGGTTCGAGGTGAATTTACTCTGCCCGATCTATAAAAACATCGCATGTGTTTATCTTTGCTAACATTTTGCATTTCAGCAGTAAGTTTTTCAGCAAACTCTTGTTGACTAGAAATACTATTGAAAGATCCCTTTGCAAGCTGAGATTTCAGGTGTTTTTCAATTGTTCTCGCAACATTTGGAAAAACATAGTTCTCATTAAGTAGTTTTGATGCTTTCTCGATGAGTGCTTTTTTTTCTTCTTTTGATACCGTCGTTTGTTCCTGTGCAAAATTCAAAAAGGGAAACAGGATGCCTACCGACACAATAAAACAAAAAAACCGAAAAGCAATCTTTGATTTCATGGTAATTGCTTAAATTTTTAATTGTTTAAATACCCGGTTTAAATCCTCAATGTGTGAATAATTGGCCTGTGGATCTGATGATTTACCGTAAGCTCGACGATCGTATCTGACAATCCTGTATTTCTTAGCCAGCAAATCAAATTGCGTATCCCAGATCTCATGACTTACCATACCATCATGTAATAAAACAATATATTCTCCATCACCAGCAGTTTCATAAAATAGTTTTCCACCATCGATAAAAATATACCCCGAATCAGATTTAAAAGAGGATGAATTATTATATTTCTGGGCAGGCGGTTTTATTCCTATTAAAGCAAGCAGATAAAAGACAATTGCTAATTTTTTCATTAGTTACCAAATTATTTTAATTTGTTGTTTTTTCTATTATTAATTAACTGCTGTTATTCTTAATTTGCTCAAAAGATTTGATGTTTTGAGAATTCATAATGTAACTAGTTTCCTATTTTATGAAATAACACTTCTGCCGGTATTTCTTGTTTCTCGACGCCGAGACCTTCATAGTAAACAGCTAAGTCGAGTTTCTTTTTGAATGCAGGCCCAACATACAAAACCTTGAAAGAATGAAACCCCTTAGCAAGTGTCACTATTCCGCTTTTCTCATCGTATGGATACCCTCTTTCTTTAAAGATTAAATCGTAGCCATCAAGAATAACTTTGCTTTCATCATTTGACCGGACAGAAAATGTATAACTACCGTCTTTCTCAATTTTTATTAACCCTTCAAATGAAATTGCAAATCCCTCATATTGTTTCTTAATTCCTAAATTGATCTGGTCTGTTGTCCCTGTTTCAACAATCGCTTCCTCGTTAAAGTCTGGTAATCCTTCTCTAAAATAATAATTCTCATAATATTGATAACTGATGCCCTTCTGGGTCTTCCCTTTAAAACGTTCACCTGTAAAAGAAGGGGCCTGTTTAAAGACAACTTCTGAAATTTCGCTCTCTCCAAATTCTCCATCAATGGCTTTAACTTTCAGGTTACATGGGCTAGAAACTTTAATAGGGTTGGTATATTTTAACGAGTTTCGTGTTGGTTCGCTTCCATCTATCGTGTAGAAGACTTCTTTACTTGTTGAATTAATGGAAACAGGAAGACTGCTTATAAAATCAAAGAATCCTCCGGCCGGCATTATCTCAGGCTCGCATAACGGTTTCCAACCTAAAAAAACATTTTTAAGTCCCTCGTACACTCCCCCCTCAGGAACATGGATTCCTCCTGGTATTGATGTTATGCTCCAATTAAAACCCTTTGGTGCATTCTCTTTGAAAGCATTTGTAATTGATGTGACAGCATTTGTCATATCAAAATAATATTGCTCGCCATAGTATGCTTGTCCTTCAGCGCTTCCGAATACTATTGCAACTGTTTTTTTAAGAATTACATGTTTTTCGAATAGTGAGTTTAACTTATCTATAAAAAAATCGGTGTCAAATGCAATTGAAGGGCTACATGGAACGTATGCTTCAAAATCTTCAGGTTTGCTAACTAAATAATATAAAACCAATATACCAGATCCTGAAAAACCAACCAATGTTCTGTGTCGTGTTGTACGATAGCTGCTATCAATAAATGGTATTAATTCTTCGGAAATAAACCGTATAAAGTTATCTGCACCACCAGATGTTCTGTGATAAAGGGTTTTAAATGGAAAAACGTCCCTATTTCTGTCAGTATTAACAATTGATATATTAACAACTTCGGGCATTAGTCCCTCATCCTGAAGACGATAAACATCTGCCAATCGTTTTATACAGGATCTTTCAGCTCCGTCAAGTTGAAATACAACCGGGTAGTGCTTATTTGAAGTTGCATAATCATCTGGCAATTTTATAAATAATGTCCGTTCTTCGTTCAATACGTTGGAAAACAATTTTACTTTTTTGGCTATAACAATTTCATCGCTACTGTTTTGAGCAAACATAGGAACGAACTGACAAATCAGAATATTTACCAGCAAAAGCATTCGCAATGTTTGGCATTTTGATTTCATATCGTTAGATGTTTTGTTTTCCTGTTTGTTTTTTCAACTGTTTAATGGCGTTGGCATATTAGATATCAGGCATTAATCGTTTATATTACTTTCTAATTAGATTGTTATATAGAATTACTCATATTTCAACGACTCTGCCGGATTTTTTTCGGCAGCTTTGTATGATTGAATGCTTACTGTAAGTATTGTAACAATTAGTATAATCAATATTGAATAAATAAAAGGAAGCGCACCCAGTTCTATTCGATATTCGAATCCCTGCAACCAACTTCGCATAATAAATATTCCAGCCGGAACACCTATAATAATTGCAATAATTATAAGCTTTATGTATTCATGTAACTGCAATGAAACCATTTGAGTAGTTGTTCCGCCAAAAGTTTTTCGAATACCTATTTCTTTGGTTCTCTGTTCGGCAGAATATGCTGCCAAACCGAACAATCCAAGTATAGCCACAAATATTGAGAGCAATGTAAACCTGAAAAACAATGTTGAGAATTCTTTTTCTTTTTCGAATAATTGGCCAAATGATTCGTCGTAGAAATTATATTCAAAAGGAATGTTTCCGTTTATGTTCTTCCAGATTGCTTCAATTTCTTTTATGGTATTGCTCATGTTTTTCCCATCAAGTTTTATCGATAGAACGCCATTTGCCCCTGGCCTGTAACTCATCATTAAGGGCTCTATTTTTTGCCTGAATGATTCAAAATGAAAATCTTTAATTACACCTATTACCTGGGCTTTTCTTCCCCCTCCGAAAGTAAGTGTTTTATTGAGCCCATTTTCCCAGCTTGCTGCTTTTAAGAGAGATTCGTTTACAATTATTGGAACTGGATCCTGACTAATATCTTTACGGAAGTTTTCTCCTTCAACAAGCTCCATTTCCATCATTGGAATATAATTCTCATCTACAGAAAACGCACTGATTATCCAGGTATCGGTTGTTTGAGCTCCCTCGGGAACTACTCCTCTTCTTCCAAAACCCAAGCCAGGCATTGAAGCTGATGTTGCAATATTCGATACGCCTGGAATTTTCTGTAATTCGGTTTTTAATGCGTCAAATTTCTGAAAAACCTCTTGATCATTAATCTGAATATTTAAGATTTGTTCCGTTTTAAAACCCAAATCCTTCGTTAAGCTATAATTTAATTGCTGAACAACTAATATTGTTCCCAAAATCATAACAAAAGTGGCTATAAACTGAATTGAAACAAGAAATCGTCTTAGCATTAATCCTTTTTTACCTGCGTCAAATTTCCCTTTTAGCACAACAATAGGATTAAACGAACTTAATACGAGTGCTGGGTAAACGCCTGAAAGAGTCCCTAATCCAAGAACAAGAGCTATAAGGTATAGTATGTTTTCTGGAGTTGAAAATAGGATTTTGAACACCGACATATCAATAAATGGATAAAAACTATTAATAATATCAATAGCTCCAAATGCAACTATTAATGAAATTACAACCTGAATAATAGCTTCCAACATATATTGGAAAATCAACTGAGTTCTATGTGCTCCTGATGTTTTTCTTACACCAACCTCTCTGGCACGTTTAGCTGAGCGGGCTGTAGATAGATTCATGTAATTGAAACTGGCTATAAGTAAAATAATAATGGCAACAAGCGAAAGAGATTGTACATATTTTATATTCCCCTTATCCTTATTAAACTGATCAAATAGAATATCGTCTGAGTATAAATGAACCTCATCTAAAGGTTGTAGAGTCGCTTTCCATGCATCAAGCACTTTGTGCCGGCGCATCAGTGAATCCATTTCAACAATTACCTGGTCTTTCTTCAGGGGATCTTTAAGCAACGCATATTCGACCATGGCAATCGATTGCCAAGAATTAAGAAAAGCAATCGTATTCGAATCAGAGGCAGATGGATTAATCGAAATAATTACATCAAACTCAAAATGGCTGGGTCGTTTTTCATCTTCCAAAATACCCGTTACTTCTATATTATCTGTTCCGAGTGTTGAAAAGGTTTTTCCTAGCGGATCTTCATCGCCAAATATTTTTTTTGCCATTGTTTCTGTTAATACCGCTGTATTTGGACTTTTTATACAAGTAGTAATATCTCCCTTTTTTAATCTGAAATCGAAGACCTCAAAAAAACTGGGTTCAGTAAAAATAAGATCTTCACTGTAAATTGAATTATCATTATATTTAACAAGAGCCTTGCCTACCGGTGATATTCGAACGATTTCTTCTACTTCTGGTATTTCGTTCTTCATTCCTTGTGCCAATGCCGGTATAGTAATTCCCACAACATTATTACTTACACCTAATGCATTATCAATCGATAGAATCCTGAAAATACGATCTTTCTTTTCATGAAATCTGTCGTAACTTAATTCGTGATTAACATTAATAAAGATTATAATAGTACAAATCAGTCCCACAGTAAGACCAATAAAATTTATTAATGATGTTGCATTGCTTCTTAAAAAACTGCGGATTGCTGTAATTAAATAGTTTCGTATCATCGTTCTGTCTATTAATTTTTTAACAATCTTAATACAATAACCATTTTCTGTTGCCAAAGATATGCCAAAAATTGTAACAATCTTATTTTGTGGCGCTTACACAAAAAGATTGCTTTTTAAATTGCATTTATTGTTCGTTTTTGGGCAGAAATTGTTCGCTTATGAACACTTTTGGAAAACCTGTCAATAATAAAATTAAATCTGCAAGCAATTTTCTAATTTCAATTATTCTATATTAATAAATATATTGAAATCGCTGTGTTTTTTAAAAAACAACCAACTATTACAAAATATCATATTGAATTTTAAATGATTTTTTATACTTTTCAGATTCAATAAAAAATTTCTATTATGCAGGTAAAAGGAACAAGTATTAAAACAACCCGAGACTTTGTTAAAGCCAAATTTCCAAATCGATACGAAGAGTGGTTAAAATTGCTCCCAAAAGATTCACAAAAAATATATACCGATACCATAAATGTTTCAGATTGGTACGACTTAAAAAAAGGATATACTGAACCAATGGAAAAAATAGTTGACCTGTTTTACAATAAAAATAGTCAAAAAGGTGGCGAAGAAATGGGAATGTATAGTGCCGAAATAGGTTTACAGGGTGTTTATAAAGTGTTTTTGTTGGTAGCATCGCCCCAGTACCTTATGAAACGAGGCACTCGTACAATGGAAACATTCTATATGCCTTCAGAAATAGAAGTGTCTGAAAAGGGAGACAAGATGGCGATAATAAAAATTAAAAAGTTTGAAGGTATAACAAAAACACTTGAATACAGGATTGCAGGCTGGTGCGCAAGGGCACTCGACTTATGCAAATGCAAAAGTAGAACCTACAGAATTACAAGTCATTTATCGGCAGGTCAAGACTCAACAACTATTGAGTTTAAATGGGAATAGGGCTTTAAAGTTTTTTCTGTATTGATTTTGGCAATTTACTAACCACCAGGTTATAAGAATCATCAACCCATTCATAAAGTTTGCTATCTGGAATTCTGCCATCAACAATAATGGTATTCCAATGTTTTTTGCTCATATGATAACCAGGTAGAACGCTGTCGGGATATAACTCCCGTAATTCAATTGCTTTTTCCGGATCACATTTAATATTAATTGTAAATTCATCTTCCAGATCGGTTAAAGCAAACATTTTACCAGCAACTTTAAAAACCAGGGTGGTTTCATCAAAAGGAAATTCTTCTGTTACCCAGGGCTTTGAAATACAATAATCTCTGAATTCTTCAATATTCATATCATAAGTGTTTTTAACTTATCTTAAAATGAAAATCTGAAATACTGAAAGAATTATTTGTTGATAATTCGTTTTGTTTGAGATAATCTTTCAATATTCCATTTTTTCAACATTTTTTCTCTTATCACCAAAAACAAAATGCCATTATTCTTTTTCTATTCTTTTGCAAACTCACTATAGCAAGCTCGCTTGAAACGCATCTTCAATATGCTCAATTTCTGAATTTCCATTTCGTATTATTACTGAAACAATATCAAAACGAGTTTCTGAATCAATATTAAATTGTTGTATATATGCTTCAGTTGCTTTAATTATAAATCGCTGTTTTTTCTTAGTAACTGCTTCCTTTGGGCTTTCAAAATAATCATTTGTGCGAGTTTTAACTTCTATAACTATTAATAAGTTATTTTTTTCTGCAATAATATCTACCTCGTTTTTTTTATATCGCCAGTTTTTATGCCTTATTTTATATCCACTACTAACAAGGAACCTTAATGCTTGCTCCTCACCTTCTTTTCCCAAATTAATATGTTCCGACATATTCTATGAATTAATAAAGCTATTGCTTATTTTCGCAATATGTTTTACATTTGATATAAATTGATCTATCTGATAAAAGTATAACTTTTTCGGTTTATATGTTAAATTATATACTTTCAATATTACTATTTACCGCCAGTCCAACCCTTCAGAACAATTCATTTGAAGGAAGTATCGATTTAATATATATTTCACAATACGATACTACTTATTTTTCTTATTTTGTAAAACACGATAATGTACGAGTCGACAAATTCGACAAGAACCATAAACATACCGAAAGCATTCTTTTAGATCTCCAAAAAGATATTATTTATGTTATTAGTCCATCACGGAAACTATATACACAGGTTATTTATACTCCCCGTGATAATTCAAAAGATAAGAGTTTCGAGGTGCTAAAAACAGATAATACCCGAACTATAATTGGAGAAACCTGTTACCAATGGCGTGTTAAAAATGTCGAACGAAATACCGAAATTAGTTATTGGGTAGTAAAAAATGATTTTTTCTTTTTTGAAAAGTTGGTTTCTCTTTTAAACCTGGTAGATAAATCTTTCGATTTTTTTGAGAAAATAGACAATACACAAGGATATTTCCCATTGTTGGTGGAAGAAAGAACTATTTTACGTGCCGATAAATCAAAATTAATTGTTCAGAAAATTTCGAATAGAGTTATAAGTCAAAATTATTTTGATATACCTGCCGATTATGAAAAAGTTAATCGCTAAAATAATGCACCCTTACCCGATTATTATTTACTTCTAATTCCACCTTTGAGCCCAACACTAAAGCAACGTTCCTATCTTGATGCCCTACAGGAAAGTCAAAACATACAGGATAATTATAATCACATACAGCATCGCGTATTATTTCATAAGCTGTTTTACCAAACTCAACCTTATTGTCATGCATATCAGTCATTCCACCAACAATTAATCCTTTGAGTTTACCAAGCTTACCAGAATATTTCAGGTTCATCATCATTCGGTCAATATGATAGAAATACTCGTCCAGATCTTCAATTACCAGAATTTTGTCAGTATAATCATAATCGTACTTTGTACCGGCAATACTGTATAAAACAGACAAATTTCCACCAATCAATGTTCCTGTTTCGTTTCCGGATTTATTAAATTTATGTGGTAACAAACCAACATCATTCTGCTGACCAAACAATATTTCCTTTAATGATTCGACTGCCTGGCTATATTTGTTTTCACTGTTAATATTAAATGGCATTATTCCATGAATCGATTTTGCCCCGAGGTGCTGGTTAAGGTATGCATGCATTGCTGTTATGTCGCTATATCCAACAATCCATTTTGGATTTTTCAGGAATTTTTCAAATGATAGATGCTTTAATATTTTTATGGTACCATAACCCCCTCTTGCACAAAGTATCGCTTTTATCTCAGGATTGTCGAGCATATACTGAAAGTCATGCGATCGCTGAACCTCTGTTCCTGCAAACTGGTGATCTTCTTTAAAGAGATTTCTCCCCAACTCAACCTTTAGTCTCCAACTTTCGAAAACATCAATAGCGGTATTCAATTCATCAAACTCGACTTTTCTTGCCGGAGCAACAATTCCTATTTTATCACCAGGTTTTAAATTCGGAGGAGTAATCATTGTTTCGTTTTTTTGATGCACAAACAAAGATAATCATTTTAAATTTTTTGATCAATGATTCAAACAATCTAAAAGCTGAAAGCTAAAAGCTAACAGCTTTTCAAATTAATTGTTTGAAAAAAAATATTCCTTCGTATATTTGCCAGATATCGAAAAATAAAGAAAAATCATTTAATAAGATGAAAAGACCGAAACGATACTTAATTACCTCCGCATTACCTTATGCCAATGGACCATTACACCTGGGCCATATTGCAGGAGCTTATCTGCCAGCCGATATTTATGTTCGTTATTTAAAACTTAAGGGCGAAGATGTCGCATTTATTTGTGGCTCCGATGAACATGGTGTTCCGATTACATTGCGTGCACGCAAAGAAGGGGTTTTGCCGCAAGACATTGTTGATAAGTATCATGAAATGATTAAAAAAGCATTTGCAGAGTTAGGTATTGCTTTCGATATTTATCATCGCACATCTGATCCATTGCATCACGAAACAGCTTCGGCCTTTTTTAAGGAGATGAATGAAAAAGGAGAATTTATTGAGAAAGAAGAAGAACAATTTTTCGATGAGCAGGAACAGCAGTTTCTTGCCGACCGATATATTATAGGAACCTGTCCAAAATGTGGGTTCGAGAATGCTTATGGCGATCAGTGCGAGAAATGTGGAACAAGCTTAAGTCCTAAAGAATTAATAAACCCAAAATCAACAATAAGTGGAAATCCTCCTGTTTTAAAAACTACAAAACACTGGTATTTGGATTTGGAAAAATATCAGCACGAATGGCTTGAGAAATGGATCGACAGTCATAAGGCAGACTGGAAAGCAAATGTTTACGGTCAGTGTAAGTCGTGGCTCAACTCAGGCTTACAACCTCGTGCAGTAACCCGCGATTTAGACTGGGGAGTACCTGTTCCTGTTCCAAATTCCGAAGGCAAAGTACTTTATGTTTGGTTCGATGCTCCTATTGGATACATTTCTGCTACCAAAGCATGGGCAAAAGAAAATGGAAAAAACTGGAAAGACTACTGGCAAAGTGACGATTCACGATTGATTCATTTTATAGGAAAAGACAATATTGTTTTTCATTGCTTGATTTTTCCGGCCATGCTAAAAGCACACGGGGATTATATTTTACCCGACAATGTTCCTGCTAACGAATTTTTAAATCTCGAAGGCGATAAACTTTCTACATCGCGTAACTGGGCTGTATGGATTCATGAATACCTGAAAGATTTTCCGGGCAAACAGGATGTTTTACGCTATGCAATCTGCACTACTCTTCCCGAACAAAAAGACAACGATTTCACCTGGAAAGATTTTCAAACACGCAACAACAGTGAGCTGGTAGCAATATTTGGTAATTTTGTAAATCGCACCATTGTTCTTACACACAAATATTTCGAAGGTAAAGTTCCTGCATGTGGCGTGTTAACTCAATTCGACAAAGATACATTAGCTGAAATATCGGTTATAAAAGGAAATCTTGAAAAAAGTATTGAGAATTTCCGTTTCCGCGAAGCAATAAAAACAGCTATGGATCTTGCCCGATTGGGAAACAAATACCTTGCCGATACAGAACCATGGAAAGTTATAAAGACTGACGAAGAACGAGTAAAAACCATTTTGAATGTTTCGTTACAAATAACTGCGAATCTTTCAATAATCATGGAGCCCTTTATTCCTTTCACAGCAGAAAAATTACGACGGTTTTTAAATATTGAAAAGCTCAACTGGAACCTTGCCGGAAATGACGATTTATTAAAAGCTGGACATCAGATTGCAGAAGCTGAATTACTTTTTGATAAGATTGAAGACGAAGAAATGGAAAAACAAATACAAAAGTTGATGGATTCAAAAGCAGCAAACGAAATAGCCAACATAAAAGTTGATCCTGCAAAGGAAAATATTACCTACGACGAATTTTCAAAAATGGATATTCGTGTTGGAACAATTCTGGAAGCCGAACGAGTACCAAAAACAGACAAGCTACTTAAATTGAAAATCGACACCGGTATTGATCAACGTACGGTTGTTTCTGGTATTGCCATTGATCATAAGCCCGAAGATATTATTGGAAAGCAAGTAAGTATTTTAGTAAATCTTGAACCACGAACAATTAAAGGCATTGAATCAAAAGGAATGATCTTAATGGCAGAAGATGCAAGCGGCAAACTCAATTTTGTCATTCCTGCCGAAAAAACAACAAACGGATCCGGAATAAAATAAGTAAACAATAAATCCAAAAAACACATAGAAACGTCCTTGGACTTTCTATTGTGTTTTTAATTTTTTTTACATCTATTGAATTTAACATCAGCACATACAAGCTTTAAGATTGAAACTAAAAAGGATTTTGAAATCCTGTTTAACTCTCATTACAACAACCTATGTGCATATGCCAATAATTTTTTAAAAGATGTTGATGCTTCTGAAGAGGTGGTTCAGGAAATACTGTTTAAACTTTGGACAAACAAGGATTCCATTGCAATAACAACCTCAATTCAAAGCTATCTTTTTCGTTCAGTCCGAAATGCCTGTTTGAATTTACTCAAGCACATAAATGTACGCGAAGAATATAAAGTACAGCGTGAATATGAAATGCAAAACACAATCTCTTCTGAAGATGAAATGATTGTTTCGGAGCTGGAGCAAAAAATACGTTCTGCAATTGACCAACTTCCCATAGAACGAAAAAAAATTTTTATTATGAGCCGTTATGACGGATTGAAATATGCAGAAATAGCTGAAAAACTTAATCTTTCGGTAAGTACTGTCGAAAATCAAATGGTAAAAGCATTAAAGTTTTTACGTGAGGAGCTGGTCGACTATTTACCGTGGATAATAATCTTTTTTGGTAATTTTTTTAAAAATGGATAGAGGAAAAGTAATTCTGAATTGTCATACTAATGCAAATTGATGAATAAAGAATCTGAACATATTGACCCAAAACTACTTCTGCGTTTTTTACTTGGCGAAGCAACTCCAAATGAACAGCGAATGGTAGAAGAATGGCTTCAATTATCGGAAGTAAATCAAAAGTTATTGGATCAATACGAAGCTATTTGGGCAGAAACAGGCAAGCTTACACCCAGTCCTGTGGCTGTTGACACCAAATCTGCCTGGGAAAAAATGTCAGAGAAAGTTGATCAATATGAAAAAGAAAAAATATCACCTAAAATAATTCCGTTAAAATCAAGATTTGTTTGGATTTCGGGAATAGCTGCTTCTATTGTAATCTTGTTTGGAATATATCAATTGATTTTAAAACCATCATACCAAACACAAAAAGTTTACATAGCAAGTGCACAGGAAGTTATGGAAGACTCATTACCTGATGGATCAAAAATAACACTTAATGCTAACACTAAAATTACCTATCCTAAGCAATTTGCTAAAAACGAGCGACGTATAAAACTCTCCGGCGAAGCATATTTTGAAGTTGAACACAACAAAGAAAAACCATTTATAATTGAAGCTGAAAATGCATTTGTTCAGGTTTTGGGAACATCGTTTAATGTGAAAGCCTACGAAAACAGCGATTTGGAAGTAATTGTAACCGATGGACTGGTTAAAGTTTTTGTTGTCGACCCCGAAACCAGCGATACATCGGCAATCCTTCTTAGAAAAGGAGAAAAAGGAAAAATTGCAGCTAATGAAATGAAACCAGTTTATGTTGCTGAACAAAAGCCTGATGCAATTTTCTGGATGGATTATACCTTGATTTTTAATGATGCCGATTTGAGAAAGGTTTTCAGCTTACTGAAGAACTACTATAACATCGAAATTAATGTTAGCGACGAACGAATATATGATTGCCGCTTAACAACAACATTTACAAACAACTCTATTGAAGAAATTATCGAAGTAATAACTGCCACATTTGAGTTTGAATATAAAAAAGAAAACAACACATATACAATTACAGGAAATGGGTGCGCCGAAAAAAATACTACTTCTTAAAATAGTAATTGTACTATTTACATTATTGTTTTCTGGTAAGGTTGCCATATCCCAGACAAATTACCTATACAAAAAAGTTAACGTTTCTTTTACTAATATTCCATTGGAAGAAGCGCTAAAGCAAATTTCCGAGGTTGGCGGATTCACCTTTTCTTATAACTCAAAAATTATTAATGAAAAGGAACTGGTAAGTCTTAATGTACAAAACAAAACTGTGGCTAAGTCGCTTGATTTGCTTTTTGATAATGCTGTACGATATAAAGTAGTTGGAAGTCATGTTGTACTAACAAAAAAGAGCTTGCCAGAGAATGATGCAAATGCAAAGGTAAATGAATATATATTAACCGGATATATAATAAATTCGAAGACAGGAGAAAAAATTCGGGAAGCAACAATTTATGAGATTAATGGGCGAGTTGTTTCATTATCAGATTCGGCAGGATTTTATTCTCTAACCATCCCTTCAGGTAATGCAGTTCAGGCTTTAAGCTATAGTAAACAGGGATTCTTAGATACCATAATTATGGTTGAGCCTACTTATAAGAAAAATATAGATATCTACCTTAATCCTGATAATTATTATCTGGAGAAAATGGAATCCAAATCAGTTAACCTAAAATTGGCCGACTTGCATAATCGTCAGCTGGTTAGTGTTTTAGTACCCGACGAAGCCAAAACAATTTCTGACAATCTTGTTGTTCATGAAGAAAAGAAAATTCAGGTTTCGTTTATTCCTTATGTTGGTACGAATGGCAAATTAAGCGGATCGGTAGATAATACCTTATCTCTGAATATTATTGCCGGATACTCAGGTGGTGTTAATGGATTCGAGCTGGGAGGTATTAATATAGTTCGAAGAAATGTAAATGGATCACAGATAAGCACTTTTGCAAATATTGTTGGAGGAGATACCAGATATTTTCAGTTTGCCGGATTATTTAATAAAAACACTGGTTCGGTTAAAGGCACTCAAATTGCCGGATTTAGCAATGTCGTTCTTGATTCATTAAAAGGTATCCAGCTGGCTGGTTTTAATAATACGCTTCATGGGTACATGGATGGAATACAGATCTCTGGTTTTAATAATGTAACAACAAAAAATGTTGATGGAATCCAACTTACCGGTGGTGTGAATATTGCGTTGCAAGATGTTAAACTAATGCAGATTGGTGGTTTTGTTAATTACTGCAACAATGTAGATGGAGGTCAATTAGCCGGATATGTTAATGTTGCAAGAGGCGATGTTAACTGGGGACAAATAAGTGGATATGTCAATTATGGGAGAACGGTTAAGGGATTTCAAATTACCGGAATTGTTAATATTTCGTCAAAAGAAGTTACCGGAGGTCAGTTAGCCGGAGTTGTGAATTATGGAAAAACAAGTGGAAAATTTCAAATTTCAGGATTTTCAAATATTGCGAAAGACGAAAATAAAGGAATACAACTATCTAGTGTTCTTAATTATTCCAAAAAAGTAAATGGATATCAAATTGCACTTGTCAATGTCTCTGATACTATAGAAAGCGGATTACCTATTGGGTTGTTTTCATTTGTAAAAAAGGGTTTTCATCGTGTTGAGCTTTCTGCAAATGAAGTGCTCTATGCAAATATGGCCTATAAATTGGGTGTTAAAAAACTATATAATGCTATTCGCATAGGATATGATTTTTCAAATAATGTTTCGGCTGGATATGGTATTGGAAAACAAATTAGCTTTAGCAATAAATTCAATCTTAATCTTGATTTATCTTCCGACGTTCTGCTGGAATCGAATTCATTTGCATATATCGGTAATCTAAATAAGTTGGCAACAACAATTGATTATAATTTAACAAAACACATTTCAGTATTTATAGGGCCTTCTTTAAATCTGTCAGTAATTCCTCTGGATACAAAAACAAATACTTATCAAAACATTGCCCCATACTCATTCTACAACGAAATAGACACTGATAACCAAATAAAAATGTGGGTTGGTGGCACCTTAGGACTTTCTTTTACATTGTAATAGTTTATCTCCGATCTCAGTTAGGATTCTGTTTCAAAAAGACCGTCTATCATTTGCCGGTTAGCACACTTGGAGTTATTTTAAAAAATATTTTCTTTTTTCTAATAATCTTATCGCTTGTTATTCTGACACTTATAAATTATCAATAATTTTTTTTCATTTTTTTCTGAATTCGGATAGAGGTAACTCTAATTCGGCTTGTCATTATTTTGAATTAATCAAAATGAAAATGAAAAATGAAAAATAATAATCAATCAAAAAATCAGAAAAACATGAAAACAGGTAAGGTTTTAATTACAGCAATTCTTTTGTTAGCTATTAATTTAGTTGGAAAAGCACAAGATGAAAAGAAGGAATCAGAAGTACGTCCGTTTCAGATAACTTTTGTAACACCTCTTGGAACAAACGGATTAGATGCATGGAACATAACCAATAAATTCTCAATAAACTTATATGCCGGATATAATGGAGGATTAGATGGTGTTGAGCTTTCAGGATTTGGAAGCATGTTGAAAAACAATATGAAGGGAACTCAAATATCAGGGTTTGGAAATATAATCATGGGTACCGGAAAAGGAGCTCAGATTTCGGGATACTTTAATTTCTCCAAAGGATATTTTTCGGGAGTACAAGTATCGGGATTTTCGAACATTATAATAAATGATGCTAAAGCTTGGCAATTATCAGGATTTGCAAATGTAACAACCAAAAAACTAGAAGGAGGACAGGTTGCAAGTTTTGCAAACTACTCGAAGGGCAACACTAATGGTCAGATGAGTGGATTTGCAAATGTTAATTCAGGCGATTTAACAGGAGTACAAATTGCAGGATTCGCAAACGTAAATACAGGATCGCTACAAGGTGTTCAGATTGGTGGATTTGCAAACGTTACTCAACATCTGCGTGGTGTACAAATAGGATTTTTCAATTATGTTGATTCATTAGAAAAAGGTATTCCAATCGGATTTTTGACAATTGTTAAAAACGGATACCGTACACTTGAAATCAGCGGAAACGAAACAATTTACGGAAATGTTAGTTTCAAAACAGGTACAACACACTTCTACAATATCTTTTCTGTTGGCGGAAGCTACAAAGATGATAAAATATATTGGGGTTTAGGATATGGTATTGGTACCATGCTCCCTTTAAAAGAAAAGTGGAACCTGGGATTTGAGCTATTATCTTATCAGATTAATGAAGATGAATGGCATACAGAAGCATTAAACCTCCACAACAAACTACAAATAACAGCCTCTAGAAAAGTAGCAAAAAACATAGATCTTTTTGGAGGTATAAGCTGGAATGTAAACGTTTCTGAAACCGAAGACCGTGATGGAAATCCATTTGAATCAACCATTACTCCATACTCTGTTTTTGATAAAACATACGGAAATGGTAACAATGTTACGATGTATCCTGGATTCACAGTCGGAGTTAGATTTTAATTAGAAACACCTAAAATTATTAATCAATTAATATAAAATCATGAAAGGCTATAAAAGTATTTTAAAAACAAGTTTGCTCCTATTCTTTTTTATAATGAATATACAAGCTTACAGCACAAATCTTCAGGTACAAACTATCCGCGGTCAGGTTATTGATCAGGATTCAAAAATGCCATTAATTGGCGCTAATGTTATTCTCTTAAATACCGATCCTTTAGTCGGTACAAGTACCGATGCAAATGGAAATTTCAGGTTCGAACAAATACATGTAGGTAGAACAAGTATTAAAGTAAGCTGTATTGGCTACGAAGAAAAAACGGTACCTAATATTTTAATTGTATCAGGAAAAGAAGTTGTTTTAGAAATCGAATTAAAAGAATCATTAATTCAGCTTCAGGATGTTGTAATTACTGCCAATGGACATAAATCTGAGCCGCTAAATGAAATGGCCCTGGTAAGTGCAAAAGCTTTTAGTGTTGATGAAACACAGCGGTACGCCGGTTCTTTTAGCGATCCTGCACGTATGGTTTCGGGATATGCCGGAGTAACTGGTGATGCTATGGGAAACAACGATATTGTTGTACGTGGAAATTCATCAAAAGGAATTTTGTGGAAACTAGATGGTATGGATATTCCAAACCCCAACCACTTTTCTGACGAAGGAGCTACTGGTGGACCTATAAACGCACTAAACAGTGCTATGCTCAATAATTCAGATTTCTTTTCGGGTGCCTTTGCTCCCGAATATGGAAATGCTTACTCAGGAGTATTTGATATGAAACTACGAAATGGAAACAACGAAAAACGCGAGTATTCTGCTTCTATAGGCATTTTAGGCACCGATGTGACTTTAGAAGGCCCTTTCAGCAAGAATTATTCGGGCTCATATCTGATAAATTACCGGTATTCGTCTCTCGATATTCTGGATAAACTTAATGTTGTAAATTATTATGGTATTCCAAAATACCAGGATGCTGCCATAAAAATAAATTTACCTACAAAAAACAGTGGTACTTTCCAGCTAATAGGATTTGGCGGCTTAAGTAATATTTACCAGGAAGACTTTGCACTCGAAAACGAAGACTCCCTGACTCGTACTGCAGATTTTGGAGCACATGTTGCCTTTTTAGCATTCAAGCATATTTATCCGATTAACGACAGAACATTTATCACCAGTTATATCTCCGGATCAAGTACCGAAAATAGTGCCTATTATAAAAAAGATGATGATATGGGTAATTGGTATACCGCCTTTTATGATGAGTTTACAAATACATCAATTCGAGTTTCAACAAATATTAACACAAAAATAAACACCAGACATCGACTAAAATTAGGTGTTACCTATTCAGATTTAGGATACAACATGTTTTCAAAATTCGATTTGTTGAATTCAGGAACCTATACTGTTGGTGTCGATACCGAAGGCAGAGCTGGGCTAATTCAGGGATATGCAAACTGGAAATACAGAATTCATGATAATGTGACGCTAGTTTCGGGAATACATTATATCCATTTTTTACTGAATAACAGCAATTCATTGGAGCCACGCCTGGGACTTGAATGGCAGATTAATCAAAAACAATCATTATCACTTGGATTTGGAGTACATAGCAAGGTTGAAAGCATCGCTACTTATTTTGCAACTGTCGAAAACAGCGACGGTACTTACTCTACACCAAACAAAGATCTCGGACTTTCTAAATCGGCCCAGTATGTCCTTGGATACTCAAACCGAATCAGCAAAAATGTTAATGTACGTATAGAAGCTTATTACCAGCAATTGTATAACCTTGCTGTTGAAAATGATATCAATAGTTCATTTGTGCTTAACAATGTGAGATCAGGATATGAAAACCTTGAACTAATAAATAAAGGTAAAGGTTATAACTATGGTCTTGAATTAACAGTTGAACGGTTTCTGGCTAATAATTATTATTTTCTGATAACATCTTCACTATATAATTCTAAATTGACAGCTATGGATGGCATTGAAAGAAACTCAAGGTTTAATGGTAATTATGTTAGTAATATTTTAATTGGCAAAGAATTTCGTGTAGGGAAACCTTCAAAAAATAAAACGCTCGGAATCAATACCAAGGTATCTTATATTGGTGGACAACGGTATACTCCGCTCGATCTGCAAGCATCTATTGATAAAGGTATCAGTGTATTTCAGGAAGATAAAGCCTTTGCCTACAGAGCCGATGATATTTTTGCTTTAAATCTTGGTATTACTTATAGAAGAAATCGCAAGAAAACAACACATGAATTCAAGATTGATATTCAAAACCTGACAAACAATAAAGCATTGGTATTTGAATATTACGATGATATGAACAAAGGAATTGAAAAGGCTTATCAGCTTGCAATGCTTCCAAATATAAGTTATACAATTCAGTTTTAAGATTTTTGTTATAGAAATTTAACTTTCCATCGTGGCGTAAGCCACATGGAAATGTTAAATACGGTATTTCTTATTTATCTGATTAACTTTCCATCGTCCGCTGGTTGGCGGACATGGAAACGTTAATAAGAATAAACCTATTCAAAAGTAAAATCTCTTATCTTTTCTTCTGGCTTTTCAGAATATAAAGAAAGAACAAACTTAAAGTTCTCAACATTATCAAAGTAACCAAGAACTTCATCTCTCATTAATTTGGTTGGTTCCTGTGACACTAATTCCAAATATGACGACCATGGATATTCTAAAATGCTTTCAACAAATCCATGCTTTACAGGATTATTATGAATATATAAAATAAGATTTTTGAGTTGCTTCTCATTTACAACTTCAATTCGTTCATAGTTTTTCTCAAATAACGAACTTATTCGGTCATGTCTGAAATTAAACCATCTGGCATAAGCATTAAATAAATGTTTAAATTGATTTGTTGGGGTAGGTTTTTGGTTGAGTTTTTTATCTCGTTCTTCTGGAAAGTATGTCTTCCATTTAACAGAAGCGTCTTCAGATTTAATATTTTCGGAATTTAAATATCCTATTTCTTTTTCTTCTTTAATTCGTACAAGAAGATGAAAATGATTTTTCATTAAGCACCAGGCATAAGTATCGGCTATAGGATTAATATAAATATCATAGATTGATAAAAATGAAGATGATCTTCTTTATTTATAAAAATGTTTTCATAATTATTTCCTCGGTTATAAATGTGATAATACTTTCCGTATTCAATCGGCACTTTCATAAAAACAACTAATTAGCTTTACTTTCCATTGCAGCGATCGTTTCAAAAACAATAAAGTTTGCCTGTTTTTTCTCCCTTAATTGACGTTTCCATGTCCTATGGACGATGGAAAATCAATTTATTATTCTTTCCAGTCCCCACAATCTTTGATCAGTTGAATTAGTTCATCAACGGCTTTTTCTTCAGGGATATTTTTCTTTACAACGTCTTTGTTTTTATACAGAGTTATTTTACCTGGTCCTGCTCCAACGTAACCGTAATCGGCATCAGCCATTTCACCGGGACCGTTAACAATACAACCCATGATTCCGATTTTCAAATGCTTTTGGGATGATGTTTTTTTACGTATTTCCGAAGTTGTTTTTTGCAGATCAAAAAGTGTACGACCGCATCCGGGGCATGATATATATTCTGTTTTCGACATTCGAACACGACTGGCTTGCAGAATTCCAAATGAGGTATTTACTATTTCCTGATTACTAATTGAACCATTGTTTTCAAGCCATATTCCATCGGCCAAACCATCAATAAATAAACCACCCATCTCGCTGGCTGCTTTCAACTGCAAATCCTCGATGTTGTTTTCAGAAAATGTTCTTTTTAAAATTACCGGTACGTTGCAATTTGCATTTATCAATTTCATTATCGCAGCCCGTTGATCAGCAAATGCATTATTATTTTTTGACTCAAGAATAACTAACACATTGGTTTCTCTTGCAATTTTTTGAATCATCTCGGAATCCAACATTGAATTTTCAGTCACAATTAATTTCAGTTCGTTTGATTTTTTTTCTGATTCTGTACTTTTTGTATTTTGAACGATGGTGTTTCCGGAAAAAATATAGTCCGGTTTCAAATCGACATACTTATCATTATTCCCAACTACCACTGGCAAATTATTTCCTCCTATGTTTCCAACTGCGATTGTTTCTCTGCGCTTATAACCGAAGAAGTCAACCGAAACAGGATTTACTACTTCAATCTTTTGGTGATCGGTCTTTTCATTAATAATTGCCACAAGTTTTTTAGCAACCGGTATTTCATCTTCGGGAGGTTCGGTAAGCGAAACCCGTATGGTGTCACCTAATCCATCGGCAAGCAATGTTCCAATACCAACTGCTGATTTAATACGACCATCTTCGCCTTCGCCCGCTTCGGTTACACCCAGGTGTAAAGGGAAATGCATATTTTCATCCAGCATTCTGGTAACCATCAATCGGTTTGCCTGAACCATTACACGTGTATTGCTCGATTTTAAAGAAACAACAATGTTTTCATATTTCTCCTTAACACAAATCCGTAAAAACTCCATTGCCGATTCTACCATTCCATCGGGTGTATCACCATAGTGGCTCATAATCCGATCCGACAACGAACCATGATTCACTCCAATACGTAAAGCTGTTTTGTTCGCTTTACAAATATTTATTAAAGGAATCAATTGATCCTCGATTTTCTTTAATTCTGATTTATACTCTTCATCCGTAAATTCAATTTGTGTAAAATCAGCTCGTTTATCAACAAAATTCCCAGGATTAATTCTGACTTTTTCAACTATTTCTGCTGCAATAAATGCTGCTTTCGGGTTAAAATGAATATCAGCAGCTAGCGGAATATTAATTTTTGCATCCAGAATACCTGTTTTTATATTTTTTAGATTTTCCGCCTCACGAATGCCCTGCGCTGTAATGCGAACTAATTCGCCACCTTGCCTGACAATCCTGAGCGACTGCTCAATTGATTCTTGAGTATTAAGCGTATTCGTATTGGTCATGGATTGGATCCGAATTGGATTATTTCCTCCAATTATGATATTCCCAACCTTAACCGGATGTGTTTTTAATCGGGTATATTGAAATAAATTGATATAATTTTCGTATTTCATTCGTTTATAGATGTTGAAAACGGTTATAAAAGTATTGATTTTTTATCTCTTTTGCCACTAAGTCAGCAAGTACACTTAGAAACACAAAGAAAAATTTTATTTGCTAAAAGCTAACAGCTAATAGCTATAAGCTATTTATAAAATTTTACTTATTTTCGTAATGATCAAATAAACAATATTATGTCGATAAAAGTTAAAGATTTAACCAAAATATACGGTCAGCAAAAAGCGGTTGACAACATTAGTTTTGAAATAAGAACAGGCCAGATTGTTGGGTTTGTTGGTCCGAATGGAGCTGGTAAATCAACTACAATGAAAATGCTTACCGGATTTATCCCTCCATCTTCGGGAGAAGCATGGATTAACGATCTTGAGTTGGTAGAACATTCGCTTGAAATCAGAAAACATATTGGTTACTTACCCGAAAATAATCCATTGTATCCTGAGATGTATATAAAAGAATACCTTGAATATGTTGCAGGAATCTACAAACTAGGAAAACAGACTAAAACTAGGATTACAGAGATTATTGAACAAACCGGTTTAACTGTTGAGCAAAATAAAAAAATTGGAGCATTGTCGAAGGGTTATAAACAAAGAGTTGGGCTGGCACAGGCCCTGATTCATAATCCCGGGATATTAATTCTAGACGAACCTACTTCAGGGCTTGATCCAAACCAGATTATTGAAATCCGCAACCTGATATCAACAGTAGGAAAAGAAAAAACTGTTTTGCTATCAACTCATATTATGCAGGAGGTCGAAGCAATCTGCGATCGTATCATCATCATTAATAAAGGAAAAATTGTTGCTGATGATTCGGTAAACTCCATATATACTCACTTGAAAGACAAGCAGATTACTGTTGTTGTTGAATTTGATAAGAATATTGATCAGGAGAAACTTGAACAAATTGAACTGGTTGAAAAAGTTGCCCGTATTGATGATAAAAATTGGTTAATACAAAGCACATCGGACGAAGTACGACAACATATTTTCAACTTTGCAGTACATTCTGGACTATCAGTACTTTCGATGCAGAAAAAAGAAAAAAGTTTAGAAGAAGTTTTCCAAGAGTTAACAAAGTAAATTTCCTGAAATTTTCTTAGTGATCCTTTGTGCCCTTTGTGGCTCAGTGGTAAAATAAAAAGTAATAATTAAATAAAAAAATTTACCACTCAGACACCGAGAACACTCAGCTGCACTAAGTAAAAGTATTTCATTACTAAATTTTAGTATTTGTAATTTGAATTAACTATTTTTGGTCGTTTTTATTTTTAATCATTATAAATAATTTTTATTATGGGATATTTATTTACTTCTGAATCTGTCTCTGAAGGACATCCTGACAAAGTTGCCGATCAAATATCTGATGCTTTATTAGACGAGTTTCTACGACGTGACCCTGATTCGAAAGTTGCCTGCGAAACATTGGTAACTACAGGATTAGTGGTTTTAAGTGGCGAGGTTCGTACTAAAGCATATATAGATGTTCAGGAAGTTGCCCGACGAGTTATTAAACGTATTGGTTATACCAAGCAAGAGTATCGATTTGATTCAGACTCATGTGGTGTTATTTCTACTATTCATGAACAATCACCTGATATTAACCAGGGTGTTGTAAGAGAAAAAGAAGAAGACCAGGGAGCCGGTGATCAGGGAATGATGTTTGGATACGCAAACAAAGAAACTGACGATTACATGCCATTATCATTGGTATTGTCGCATGTATTATTGCAAGAACTGGCAAAAATTCGACGCGAAGGAATTGAAATGTTATATTTAAGACCTGATGCCAAATCGCAGGTTACACTTGAATATAATGACAACAATGCTCCTGATCGAATTCATACAATAGTAATTTCAACTCAGCATGACGATTTTACTGAAGAGAAAAAAATGCTTGAAATCATTAAAAATGATGTTCACAATATTTTAATCCCTCGTGCAAAAGCACGTTTCCCTGAGAGAGTTCAAAAACTGTTTAAAGATGACTTTATTCTACACGTAAATCCAACCGGTAAATTTGTTATTGGTGGACCACATGGAGATACAGGATTAACTGGTCGCAAGATTATTGTTGACACATATGGAGGTAAAGGTGCTCACGGTGGTGGTGCATTCTCTGGAAAAGACTCATCAAAGGTTGACCGTTCTGCCGCTTATGCTGCACGTCACATTGCTAAAAACATGGTAGCTTCAGGATTAGCCGACGAAGTACTTGTTCAGGTTGCTTATGCTATTGGTGTTGCCGAGCCTGTTGGTTTATATGTTAACACTTACGGAACAGCTAAAGTAAACTTAAAAGATGGCGAAATTGCTGCTAAAGTTAAAGAACTGTTCGACATGCGCCCTGCTGCTATCGTAAAACGATTTGGATTAAAGAATCCTATATTTGAAGATACTGCTGCTTACGGACATATGGGTCGTGATTTTAAACGTGCAAAAGTAACTTTCGTTGAAAACGGAAACGGTAATGAAGAGAAAACATACGAAAAAGAAGTTGATTTCTTTGGTTGGGAAAAGCTGGATTACGTTGACAAAATTAAAGCTACATTTAAAATATAGTATCATGTAGTTAGTACTGAGCACCTAGACTTTAGCTGCTTTAACTAAAATCAAAAGATACATTAGCCACTGTTCGACAAGAGCGGTGGCTTTTTTAGTTTCCAATAAATTTTAATAGTGAAAACCCACACAATTATTTTTAGAACCTATAATTTGTTGCTACTTACACAATATATCACTGAAAAAGAGCCATTTTAGTTTAGTTCACTATAACCAGAAAGGAAGGATGTGTAATTGGTAATTGCCAATTACAGTGCTTATAATTCAAAAAAAACAGGAATACATCAGCTTCTTATAAATCAATATTTATAAACCTTTATAAGCTATTATTGTTTAATATAAAATTAAATTTTTCAAGAGGTTTTCTTTCATTTTAATTTAGTATTAGGATTTGTTCTTTTAAAATCTGTTATACAATTTGTTGAAAATATTGTTTGTCTTAGCAATTCGATTAATTTAGTAGTTGTAAATTTGTGGAAGATAAATCGCAATGGCTTTTTAATATTAAAATTCAACAGATGAACCATAAATGGTTTGCTTTATATACAAAATCGAGAACCGAAAAAAAGGTTTATACCGAATTAGTAGAAAAAGGCATAACAACTTATTTACCTCTTGAAAAAAAGCTTAAACAATGGAGCGATCGCAAAAAGTGGGTCGAAGAACCATTTATTCGTTCGTATATATTTGTAAATATTGATGTTTCGAATATGGATCAGGCGTTAAATACACCTGGCGTAGTAAAGGTAGTGCGTTTCGAAGGAAAACCGGCTCCTGTGCAAGAAAAACAAATTGATATAATTAAATCGATACTTAATAGCAAAGAAGAATATGAAGTTTGTTCTGAAACATTTGCCCCGGGAGAAAAGGTTCGAGTTGAAGAAGGATTGCTTAAAGGCTTAGAAGGTGAATTGGTTTACCATCTAAATAAATACAAGGTTTTAGTTCGTATTGAATCCATTAATCAGAACATACTAATACGTATAAATCCTTCAAATTTAAAGAAGGTTTAAGTATATTTGAAGTTAATTAAAATTTTCGGATAATTTTTCCGAAAAAAGCTTACTTAGACACTAAATCCCGCCCCAATAATTCCCGAAAGCTTTCGGGACGGGAACTATCGGGATGTGACTGAGGAAGCGGAGCTGTGTTAGGCAGTTATCAATAATCAATGATCAATTAATAATTACCAGAGATTATTGAATAGGAAAAAGAGCTGTTCGCAGCGATAGAAAAGCATATCAGTATTTGCACATAAGGAATTGGGCGATTGAAAGAATCTGAATGAGCTTGAGCTATTTTGATGACGCTGAACAAGAGCCTTCTCCAGTAATGTTAGTTGTTACGAACTGGGAAAACATAAAAAACACCATCATAAAGCAGGTTGAACATTTAATTTAATATTGGTATTTCAATAAAAATCAAAATCAAATGATAACAAAATCAAACTATATTTTACTGCTAAGCATACTTGTGCTTTTGCTGGCCTCGTGCACCAGTAAAAAGCAACTTACATATATGCGTAATTTGGGTCAAACAGAAGAAGGATTTGACATTAAACCACCAAAATACAGAGTTCAAAAACAAGACATCCTTTATATCAACATTAAAAGCATTAATGATGAAATAAATGCTTTATTTCAGACTCAACCAATGGAAGGACGGCAAATGTTTCAGAACGAAACGAGTTTGTATATAAACGGATATGTGGTTGACGATTCGGGGAAAGTAGAAATGCCATTACTTGGTCAGATTCCTGTTGAAGGATTAACTCTTGATGAGATTAAGATAGTTATTAGAGATCGTTCAAAGGTGTATTTAAAAGAAGCATCGATCGACATTAAGCTTATAAGCTTTAAGTTTACGGTGTTGGGCGAAGTAAAAAAACCGGATACTTATAAAAACTTTAACAATCAACTTACGGTATTGGAGGCTATTGGTATGGCAGGAGATATAACTGATTCAGGCGACCGAAAAAATGTACTTGTAGTACGACCTTCGCATGAGGGAACAAAAACCTTTCGAATTGACTTAAGCAAAAAGGAAGTACTTAACTCCGAGGCATTTTTCCTTATGCCAAACGATGTAGTAATTGTTGAACCTGTACGTGCCAAAGCATTTAGAGCAAACATACCAAATATGTCACTCGCTTTATCGACAATAACTACGCTCATTTTAATCTTAAATTATATAAAATAAACCGTCCTTTTTTAACCAGATGGACAATAATTACAACTATTAAACCTTATTTCTACTGAAAACAAAATTATTATTATCAATTATTACTGCTAATTCTTGATTCTGTTCTTCAAAAAATAATACGTTGCTAATTAAGAAATATGTTGATCCTGAATTTAAACCAATAAAATAATGGCAAAGAGATTATATTATGGCCAGCATACAATTACTGAAGAAGATATTCAGGCAGTAGTAAATGTTCTACGCTCCAATTACCTAACGCAGGGGCCAATGGTTGCTGAATTTGAGGAGGCGTTTGCAAATTACATTGGAAGCAAGTATGCAGTTGCTGTTTCGAATGGTACTGCTGCCTTGCATTTATGTGCAATGGCACTTGATGTTAAGCCGGGTGATAAAGTAATTACCACTCCAATAACATTTGCTGCTACTGCAAATTGTGTTCGGTATTGTGGAGGAGAAGTTGTTTTTGCTGATATCGATCCGGAAACATGGTTGCTCGATAGTAAAAAAGTAAGGTTGTTGCTTGAATCATCACCTAAAGGAACATATAAAGGAATTATACCTGTTGATTTTACTGGCAGATCAGTTAATCTCGAAGAATTCCGAATACTGGCAAATGAATATGGTCTTTGGATTATTGAAGATGCCTGTCACGCTCCGGGTGGATATTTTTGGAGTAATAATAATCAAAAAGAGAATTGTGGTAATGGAAATTTTGCTGATCTGGCAATTTTCTCATTCCATCCTGTTAAACATATTGCTGCTGGCGAAGGAGGAATGATTACAACGAATAATAAAAACTTGTATGATCATCTTCGTAATTTACGCACACACGGAATACAACAAAATCCAGATTTAAAAATCGAAAACCATGGTGTTTGGTACTACGAAATGCAGGAGCTGGGTTATAACTACCGACTTACTGATATGCAGGCAGCACTAGGATTGAGTCAACTAAAGAGAGCCGACAAGGGATTACAACGAAGAATTGAGATTGCAAAAAAATACGAGAAAGCATTTGAAAATGCCGATTTTGTTATTCGGCAGCCCGGATTTATTGATGGACATGCATATCATCTGTATGCGATTGAATTTAAAGATCGCGATAAGTTAATTAACTACTTGAGAGATAAAAATATTTTTGCCCAGGTACATTACATTCCAACACATCTTATGCCATATTACAAGCAGTTTGGATGGAAAAACGGAGATTTGCCAAATGCCGAAAACTATTATAAAAACTGTCTGAGCATTCCTATATATCCAACGCTTACAAACGAAGAACAGGATTTTGTGATTGAAACTATAACGAATTTCTATGCATAATCTTGCGATTATTCCTGCCCGGGGTGGCAGTAAACGTATACCTCGAAAAAACATTAAGCTTTTTTTAGGGAAACCCATAATTGCTTATTCGATAGAAACTGCTTTGCAAAGCAGACTATTTGATGAGGTCATGGTATCGACCGACGATGAGGAAATTGCAGAAGTAGCGTTGCAATTTGGGGCAAAAGTACCTTTTCTAAGAAGCAAAGAAACTTCTAGCGATTATGCTACCACTCTGGATGTGGTTAATGAAGTACTTACAAGATATCAGAATGAATTGAAATCTGTTTTCGAATATGTATGTTGCATATACCCTACAGCACCATTAATTAATGGCACAACTCTGCAAGAAGGCCTTAATTTACTTATTAACAATCAATTTGACAGTGTTTTACCTGCAGTGCCATTTAGTTACCCTGTATGGCGAGGTTTAGAGAGAACCGACACCGGGCAAACTAAAATGATTTGGCCTGAGTATTTGAATTCAAGATCACAGGATTTAAAAAAAGTATATCACGATGCAGGACAGTGGTACTGGATAAAATCAAACAATATTAAAGAGTCTTTGTTTACAGAAAATACAGGAGCAATTATTCTCGATCAAACAGTGGTACAAGATATTGATACCCTTTCGGACTGGAAGCTTGCAGAGATGAAATATAAATTGATGCATGAGATGTAAGGTTTATTTTCGTGCTGACGGAAATGCACAATTGGGTATGGGACACCTTGTTCGTTGTTCTGCACTGGCATATATGCTTAATGAAGATTTTGATATTTCATTTTTTTGCAGAGAAATACCAGAAAATCAAATCCTCGAATTCAAAGCAAGTGGATTTGATTGTTTCCAAATAGAAAGCGAAGATGATTTCTTTTCACATATTACCCGGGATACTATTGTTGTAATAGACGGTTATTTATATGACATCGCTTATCAACAAAAGATAAAAGAAAAAGGTTGTAAGCTTGTCTGCATTGACGATTTGCACGATAAAGAATTTATTGCCGATCTGATAATCAATCATGCTCCGGGAATAAGCCCGCAGGATTATATTGCCCAGCCATATACTCAATTTGCTCTTGGTTTAGATTATGCCCTGTTACGCCCTGTGTTTTTAGACCGTGCAAAGAAAACACGAATCATAAAAAAGATTGAAACCCTTTTGATCTGTTTTGGTGGTTCAGATCCTAAAAGATTAACAGAAAAAGCTACAGAAATAGCTCTGGAGTTTACACAATTAAAAAAAATTATTGTTGTCACTGGTTCTGCATATCAAAAAAACGATTATTTAGATCGGCTTGTTGAAAATAATACCAGAATAGAACATAGGAATGCACTAAGCGAAAAAGAAATGGCCGATGTTATGAATCAATCAGAATTGGCAATAATACCGGCTAGTGGGATTTTATTGGAGGCTTTTGCGACAAAATCAATGGTCGCTTCTGGATTTTATATCGACAATCAAAAATATCTTTACCAAAACTGTCTCTCGTTGGGTTATATTATTGATTGCAAAAATTTCGAAACAGAAAGTATTAAACAGGCTCTTGGCAATGCCCTTGTTTCTAATGTTGTCGTTGCCAACCTTATTGATGGAAAATCCTCTGTTAGGTTAAATAAAATTTTCAGGCATCTTCAAAATGAATTTCTTTTTTCGTTAAGAAGAGTTATTCCTTCTGATTTGGAAAGCACCATGAAATGGGCTACCAATAGTGAAATTAGAAAATTTTCTTTCAATCAGAATCTCATTTCTGAATCAGAGCATTTAAATTGGTTTAATAGCAAGATAAATGATCCTGCTTGTTTTTTTTATATTCTCGAACAAGATCAAGAGAAAATAGGTTCTATTCGCTTTGACATTAAAAATGAAGAAGCCCTAATTAGTTACCTTATAGATCCGGAATACCACGGCAAAGGTTATGGACAGTTAATAATAAAAAAAGGTGTTGAAAAGTTAATTGCCGATTCTTTGGGCCAATTGGGGTTTACAAGTATAGTTGCCTTTGTTATGAAAGTTAATATCCCATCAATTAAAGCATTTGAGCGATTTGGTTTTACAAAAACTGAGCGGGATGAAACTTTAAAATTTAAAAAAGAAATTTCACAATGTCATTTTCAATAGGATCATTTAGCTTTGAGCAGAAAAACAGGGTTTTTATTATTGCTGAACTATCGGCCAATCATAATGGTTCGTTAGAAACAGCAACAGAAACTATAAAAGCGGCCAAAAGAGCCGGTGCCGATGCAATTAAACTGCAAACTTATACTCCCGATACCATAACGCTGGATTGCAAAACCAGTGATTTTATTATAGGACAAGGAACGATTTGGGATGGTAACTATTTATACGATCTGTATAAAGAAGCATATACACCCTGGGAATGGCATGCACAGCTTTTCGAAGTGGCCAAAGCCGAAGGATTAATTTGTTTTTCATCTCCATTTGATAAGTCGGCAATAGATTTGTTGGAAAACCTGAACACACCCGCTTATAAAATTGCCTCCTTCGAAATTACCGATATTCCGCTTATTGAATATGCTGCATCGAAAGGAAAACCAATGCTAATATCTACAGGCATTGCCGGATTAGAAGATATTGAACTGGCAGTTGAAGCATGCCGAAAAGTGGGTAATAACCAGATTATACTACTAAAATGCACATCAAGTTATCCTGCACCTATCGAGAATGCAAATATGTTAATGATTCCGGATTTAGCAAGCCGTTTTAAAGTAATTGCCGGTTTATCGGATCACACAATGGGAATAACTGTTCCTATAGTATCGGTAACGTTGGGAGCCAGAGTAATTGAAAAACACTTTATTATTGACCGATCGATTGGAGGCCCCGATGCATCTTTTTCGATGAACGAAGAAGAATTTACACAAATGGTTAAGGCTGTTCGCGAAACAGAGGTAGCACTGGGAAAGGTTGATTATACAATTACGGAAGGCATGATAAAAAGCCGTGTGTTCTCGCGTTCGCTTTATGTTGTGGAAGATATTAATACAGGCGACAAAATTACCGAACAAAATGTACGATCGATTCGCCCGGGATATGGATTACATCCCAAATATTTTAAGGAAATTATTGGTCGAAAAGCAAAAACAGATATAAAAAGAGGCACTGCTTTGAAGTGGGATTTTTTGGATGACTAGTATAAATAGTGATTTGTTAATAGTGATCGGGAAAAAAGCAGCAGCAGTTGGATGAAAAAGACCATAGACCATAGTCTACAGACAATAGACCACAGACCATAGCAAAAAGAATTCACCTATGGACTAATAAAATTTATACGAAATATGGCTCTTTGCTCCTTTCACCACTTAGACACTAAGGACACTCAGAAACACGAAGAAAAGCAACAGCATACCTAAGCTACCCCCCGACCCCCAGAGCCTGCCTGCCGGCAAGGCAGGGGGGAGCCTGCCCGCGAGGGAAAAAGCCCACCTCCGGCGGGTAAAACCTCCTTCGGCGGGCAAGCCCACCTAACGGTGGGTAAATCTGACAGAGCTTGAGCGAGGGAAAAAGCAGCAGCAGTTGGATGAAAAAGACCATAGGCCATAGTCTACAGACAATCGACCACAGACCATAGCAAAAAGAATTCAACTATGAACTAATAAAAATTTATACGAAATAAAGCTCACGGCTTTTTAAAATTAACATATAATTAGCACTTTAAATCTTGCAAATGGCCGGCGCGACCCCCTTTACCCCCAGACGGGGGAACCAGCCCGCAAGGGAAAAAACTGTAGGCAGCCAAACTTTGAACTTTAAACTTTAAATTACTCCTGCCTACCTCCTTCGGCGGTCAGGTAGGCAGACCGGCCAGTAACCAGTAACTAGCAACTATTTAAACTTTTAATTTATAACTTTAGATCATTTTAGGCACTTTAGCTCACTTTAGGCATTTATAACTTATAACTTCTAATTCATAATTAAATATCCCATGGACCCAATCCAACAACCCCCTTACCCCCAATACAATTATCAGGAGGAAAGCATAGATATTAAAAAGTACCTTTTTAAGTTTTTATTTAACTGGTACTGGTTTGCACTGGCGCTGGCGCTGGCATTAACTGTGGCATATATGGTAAACCGATACTCCGAACCTACCTACACCATTTCGTCTTCTATTATTGTTACCGATAAGCAAAGCGAAATGGCCAGTGTGGAATCTATTATTGAGGAGCTGGGCATGAGCCGACGTAACCGTAAAGCGGTGGTGGAGAACGAGATTACAATTTTAAAATCGTACAAGCTGGCACGAATGGCCATTGAAAAGCTCGATTTTGAAGTTACCTATGTAGCTGTTGGCCGCAGGGAAATTGTTGAATCTAAAACTTATACACGCAGCCCTTTCGTTGTACTTATTGACACTACACACAAACAATTGTATAATTACCCGGTAAATGTTAAAATATTATCGAACGAAAAATACCTGCTCGAAATAAACGACAAGTACGATATAAAAAAAACACTGAAATTTGGCGAAACATTTGAATCCGAGATATTTAAATTTACAATTAACTTGCGCAACCCCGAAAGCTTTATTTACAACAAAAACCAGTCGAACAAATTCTATTTCTTTATAAACGATATAAATGCGCTGTCTAAAAATTACCGAAGCCGCTTAAATATTGATGTAAATGATGAAAAAGGATCTATCTTAAATTTAAGCATAAGCGGTTTTGTGCCCGAACAATTGGCCGATTATTTAAATACCTTATCAGATGTTTATATCCAGAGCAATTTGGATGAAAAAAACCTGCGTACTTCCAATACCCTCCAATTTATCGATGAGCAAATGAAAAGCATTGTGGATTCGTTGAATATAGCCGAACTCAACCTGCAAAATTTCAGGGTACAAAACCAGGTATTTGATTTGAGTCAAAAGGGGAAACTGATTTTCGATAAATTGAATACATTACAAACTGAAAAGAACAAACTGGAATTGCAAAAACGGTATTATGTATATATTGAAGGATATCTTGCAAGCTCAGAAAATTACGAACCGGTTATTGCCCCATCGGTTATGGCAGTTGAAAACATTACTCTTCAAAATAGCATCAATATTATAAACAATTTGATTTCCGAACGGAACAGGATCGCTTACACAGCCGAAGGTATTACACCCAATCGAATTATTCTTGAACAACAGATTGCCGATCTTAAGAAAGCATTAAAAAAAGAAATATCCTCATCTGTTAGTACCAGCCAAATAGCATTAAAGCAATACAATGAACAAATAAACGAAATTGAACAGGAAATACAATCTCTCCCTGTAAATGAGCGCCAGTTGGTAAATATTGAGCGGGTATTTAAGTTAAACAACGATTTATACACCTTTTTACTCGAAAAACGAGCCGAAGCAGGAATTACCAAGGCTTCGAACATTGCCGACAACAAAATACTCGATATCGCACGACCTGAAAATGCTGGACAGATTAAACCCAAACGTTCCATGAACTACTTAATTGCTTTGGTTTTGGGTTTAGGCATACCCGGATTTATTATTTTGCTTACCGAATTTTTTAATACCAAAATTGAAGAAAAGAAAGACATTGAAAACAATACCAAAATTCCAATTATTGGAACCATCGGCCACAACGAAACCCAAAGCGACCTTGCGGTTTATATCGACCCAAAATCGAGTCTGGCCGAATCATTCCGGAGTTTACGCACCAATTTGCAATACATACTGCGCGAAAAAGAACAAAAGGTAGTTATGATTACTTCTACCATTAGTGGCGAAGGAAAAACATTTGCGGCTATTAACCTGGCATCAATTATTTGTATGACTGGTAAAAAAGTATTGCTTGTGGGTTTGGATTTGCGTAAACCCGGATTGCACCGTGTATTCGATATAGCTAATGAAACCGGAATAAGCACCTATTTAATCGGACAATCAGACTATGCATCAGTATTAAAATCTACCATAATCGAAAATCTCTGGCTGGCACCTTCGGGTCCTGTTCCTCCAAATCCGGCAGAATTGATTGAAACAGAACAAATGATACAGTTTTTTGAACAAGCAAAAAAGGATTTTGATTACATTATTGTAGATACACCTCCCGTGGCTATAGTTACCGACGCTTTGCTGGTAAGTACCTTTGCTGATGCTAATATTTTTATGATACGACAGAAATATTCAAGCAAACATGTATTTGAACTTATCAATTCGATTTACGAAACAAAAAAAATGACTCACATGAATATTTTGGTAAATGATATAAAAATTCCAAAATACTATGGGTATGGATACAATTATGGATATGGGTATGGGTATGGATATGGTTATGGGTACGGATATAAAGATAAAAGATAATCTTGCCTGTCGGCAGACAGGAAGGAAAAAGATACAAGCCTGCCTGCCGGCAAGGCAAGTAAAAAGCTAAAGCCTAACAGCTAAGATCAGTCACGCCCGAAAGCTCCCGTCCCGAAAGCTTTCGGGAATTATCGGGACGGGATAATAAAAATAACATGCTTCATTTAATAGGCCGAAACAAAGAATTATTTACCGAAGATGTAAACCAAAACGAAAAGGAACTACAAAAAATTGTTTCCGGTTCGCGGTTTTTAGTTATTGGTGGTGCCGGTTCGATAGGGCAGGCAGTAACCAAAGAGATTTTTAAACGAAATCCGAAAAAACTGCATGTGGTGGATATTTCTGAAAATAACATGGTGGAACTGGTTCGGGATATCCGCAGCTCATTAGCATATATTGATGGCGATTTTAAAACCTTCGCATTGGATGTTGGTTCTGTTGAGTACGATGCGTTTATTGAATCAGACGGAATGTACGATTATGTTTTAAATTTAGCAGCATTAAAACATGTACGTAGCGAAAAAGATCCGTTTACCCTCATGCGAATGATCGATGTAAATATTTTTAATACAGATAAAACCATACAGCAATCCATAAAAAAAGGTGTAAAAAAATATTTACATCGATCATACGATAAAGCAGCAAACCCTGTAAATATGATGGGTGCATCGAAACGAATTATGGAAATGTTTGTACACCGCCGAAGCCAAAATATTGATGTGTCCATGGCACGATTTGCCAATGTAGCTTTTTCTGATGGCTCGCTGTTGCATGGTTTCGACCAGCGAATAAAAAAACAGCAACCCATTGTAGCACCAAACGATGTAAAACGCTATTTTGTGATACCCAAAGAATCGGGAGAACTCTGTTTAATGTCCTGCATATTTGGCAAAAACAGGGATATCTTTTTTCCCAAACTTAATGAAAATTTACATTTAATCACTTTTGCCGAAATTGCCGAAAAATATGTAAGAAATTTGGGTTATGAACCATACCTTTGCCAAAGCGAAGATGAAGCCAGAAACTTCTTTAAAGACGCTAATAACCAATCACCAATCACTAATCACCAGAAATGGCCTTGTTTTTTCTCCGAAAGCAACACCACCGGCGAAAAAGATTTTGAAGAGTTTTATACAGCAAACGAAGTGCTCGATCTGGAGACTTTTAAAAATCTTGGTATTATAAAAAATGAGCTTACTTTTGATAACAATAAACTGGAATATTTTACTCATACCATCCGAAAAATGAAAGAAAACCGAAAGTGGGAAAAAACCGAATTGGTAAGTTTGTTTAAAGAGATGATTCCGGATTTTTTGCATAAGGAAACAGGGAAGTATTTAGATAGTAAAATGTAATGGAGAAGTATAAAGAAATAATAGACTTTATAAGAAAGTTATACAACCAACCTGACGGTTTTATACCCTTGCATGCCCCTGTATTTAATGGCAACGAAAAAAAATACCTACTCGACTGTATCGATTCAACCTTTGTTTCGAGTGTCGGAAAATATGTTGATTTGTTTGAAGAAAAAATAGCCGAATATACCGGAGCAAAAAAAGCGGTTGCTTGTGTAAACGGAACAAATGCCCTGTATTTAGCACTAAAACTGGTTGGTGTTGAGGCAAACACCGAAGTAATAACCCAACCCTTAACCTTTATTGCCACAGCAAACGCAATTGCATACACAGGAGCTCAACCAATTTTTCTGGATGTTGACAAAGATACCTTAGGCCTATCACCCCAGGCACTTAAAAATTGGCTAAAAAACAATGTAAAAATCGAAACGCTTAACTCGAAACCCATAACCATAAATAAATTAACCAAAAAACCAATTTCCGCTTGTGTTCCCATGCATACCTTCGGGCATCCCTGTAGAATTGATGAGATTTTAGAAATTTGTACTCAATACAATATACCCGTTGTTGAAGATGCTGCCGAAAGTTTGGGAAGTTTTTACAAAAAACAACATACCGGAACATTTGGGGAAATAGGTATTTTAAGTTTTAACGGAAACAAAATTTTGACTACCGGTGGAGGGGGAATGCTTTTATTTAAAGACGAAGAATTGGCAAAAAAAGCAAAACATTTAACAACACAAGCAAAAATACCACATCCATGGGAATTTGCCCACGATGAAATAGGGTACAATTACCGTATGCCCAATATTAATGCCGCATTGGGTTTAGCTCAACTAGAACAGCTCCCTGCTTTTCTAAAATCTAAACGCCAAACCGCCCAAGCCTATAAAGATTTTTTTGGTTGTCACCCTGATCCCGATAGCTCCCTAAAGCTTTCGGGACGAGACGTCGAAGGGTCAACCTCAACCTTAACCTTTATACCCGAACCCCAAAACTCACAATCCAACTACTGGTTAAATTGCATATTGTTACAAAACAGAACAGAGCGGGATGCTTTTCTAAAATACAGTAATGAAAATGGAATAATGACCAGACCGGCATGGACTTTAATGAATAAAATGGATCTGTTTAAAAATTGCCCGACAGATGGTTTAGAAAATGCACTCTCGCTTGCAAAAAGAATTGTTAATTTACCAAGTAGTGTAAAAATATGAAAGAAAAAGTTATAATAGTTGGAGATGGAGGACATGCAAAAATTGTCATTGACATCTTAGAACAGTATGGTAATATTGAAATTGTAGGAATTACAACTAAGCAACCTGAAAAAAAAGAATTTTTTGGTTATCCAATTATTGGAACAGATGAAATATTAGCCTTTTATTTTAATAAAGGTATAAGAAATGTAGCAATTGGCATAGGAGGATTCACCAATAACAATTTAAGAAAAGAAATATTTATAAAAATAAAAAAGCTGGGATTTAATGTAATTTCAGCAATACACCCTAATGCAACAATAGCAAGTACAGCTAAATTAGGTGAAGGAGTAACCATTTTTGGGGGAGTAGTTATAAATCCCGATGTGGTAATAGGAAATAATTGCATTATCGCAACATGCTCATCAATAGACCACGAGACTATTATTGAAGATCATTCCTTAATTTCAGCAGGAGTTACTGTTGGTGCTAATACAATTATAAAAAAAGGAACATTATGTGCTTTGGGTTCAAAAATTATTTCTGGAGTTACAATAGGAGAAAATTCACTGATTGCTGCTGGCGCGGTCGTTGTTAATAACATTGAAAAAAACACAAGAGTTTATGGTATCCCTGCTAAAATTAAATAACAAATGAAGATAGCATTTTTTACAACAACTAGAGCGGAATTTGGAGTTTTATATCCCTTAATAAAAGAAATTGATAACACTTCAATAATTGAAAATCTTTTATTTGTTGGTGGTACTCATTTATTAAAAGAGCATGGTGATACAATTGAAGAAATTAAAGAACAAAATATAGCAATAAACGATACTTTTGATTATATCTCACAGGGGACAAATCCTTACGAAATATTGCATTCTTTGGCTAAAGAAACAAGTGAACTTGCAAAACTTTTTGAAAAACATGAATTTGATGCAGTTTGTGTTTTAGGAGACCGTTACGAATTAATACCTATAATAGAGGCAGCTATTCTTTACCGTAAATATATTATTCACATACACGGAGGTGAAAAATCAGAAGGAGCAATTGATGAACAGATACGACACATGATTACCAAAGCTGCTCATATTCATTTTTCTGCATGCGATGAATATGCAAAAAATATTCGTAAAATGGGAGAATCTGCTTGGCGGGTATTCAATACCGGGGCATTGGCTGTTGATAATATGCTTCAGATACCTAAAATCCCTAAACAGGAATTATTTAATGAATTAAGATTAGATCCTGAAAAAGAACTTGTTCTGATGACCTATCATCCGGTTACATTGGAAAAAGAATTATCCCCAGTTGATCAAATGAAAAATGTTTTTAAGGCTCTCGAATCATTTAATAGTCAGGTTTTAATTACAGCTCCCAATATGGATGTAAACAGGGGTGAAATTTTAAATGAAATCAAGTTACAGGTTAAAAACAATTCAAATTATCATTTTATTGAATCCTTAGGTAGTTTAAGATATCTTAATTTAATTAAACATTGTAAATTTGTAATTGGAAATTCATCAAGTGGAATTGTTGAAGTTCCATTTTTTAAAATTCCTACGATTAATATTGGCAACAGGCAAAAAGGACGAATACGGCATTCAAGCGTTATCGACACAGATTACAGCACAGAATCGATTCAAAAAGGAATCAAAAAAGCTTTGAATAAGAACTTTTTACTTTCTTTGCAAGAAATGAAGTATAAGTTTGGAAATGGGAATACAGCAAAAAAAATGGTTGATATATTAGAATCCATAACTTTTGATAAAAAGCTATTGCAAAAACAATTGGATTTCGAATGTTAAATATTAAAGGTACATTTATTATAGCTGAGGCTGGGGTAAACCATAATGGTGATATAAACCTTGCCAAAAAGTTGATTGATGTCGCTGCTGATTCTGGAGCTAATGCGGTAAAATTCCAGACATTTAAAGCTAAGAACATCGTTTCAATACATGCAGAAAAAGCAAATTACCAGAAAGAAACAACTGGTGCAGAAGAAACCCAGCTACAGATGATACAAAAATTGGAACTGGATTATAGTGCACATCGGGAGTTAATAAATTATTGTAATAAGAAAGAAATTCTTTTTCTTTCTTCGCCTTTTGATATTGAAAGTATACGTCTTTTGTATGATTTAGGCTTACCCATCTTTAAAATTCCATCCGGAGAAATTACAAATCTACCTTATCTGGAAGAAATTGGGAAATACAACAAAAAGGTAATCCTATCAACAGGAATGGCAACCCTAGATGAAGTTCAAAAAACATTGGATATATTAATAAAAAGTGGCACTGTAAAAAAAAATATTACGATTTTACAGTGCAACACCGAATACCCAACTCCTTATGCAGATGTTAATCTGAGAGCCATGCTTACCATGAAAGAAACATTTGATGTTGAAGTAGGTTATTCTGACCACACCAAAGGCATTGAAGTTCCTATTGCAGCTGTGACTTTAGGAGCAAAAGTAATTGAAAAGCACTTTACTCTTGACAAAAAAATGACTGGGCCAGATCATAGAGCATCCCTTGAACCGTTCGAACTAAAAGCAATGGTTTCTGCAATACGAAATATTGAACAAGCACTTGGTCATGGAAGAAAGGAACCATCAGGGTCAGAAATAAAAAACATGAAAGTTGCACGGAAAAGTATTGTGGCTAAAACTCATATTAAAAAGGGAGATTCTTATACAAGTCAAAATATTACTGTAAAAAGGCCAGGTACAGGCATTTCCCCCATGAAATGGTACCAAGTAATTGGAGAAATAGCAAAACAGGACCTTAGCCCCGACGAATTAATTGAATTATAATTATGCTAATAAATATCGAAGAGCATCTTATTTTATATAACAAAACTGTTTTAGAAGCATTAAAGCAATTAAACAATTTGCCCAAAACCTTAACACTTTTTGTGGTAAACGAAAAAAAACAATTGTTGGGAACTTTAACCGATGGTGATATCAGAAGGGGGCTAATTAATGGTAAAACATTAAACGAATCTATAGAACAATTTATAAAGAAACAATTTTATTCTTTACGCGGAGATATTGATGTAAAGGTTATTAAAAATTTGAAAACAGAAGGTATTCGTTTATTGCCATTTTTAAATGAAAATGATGAAATTACCAAAGTCTATGATTTAAAAGGATTGCATTCGGTTTTGCCTTTAGACATTGTTATTATGGCTGGAGGCAAGGGTGAGCGCTTACGCCCTATAACTGATAACATTCCAAAACCAATGATTCCTCTGGGAAACAAACCGATCATAGAACATACTATTGACCACTTGATTAACTTTGGCATAGATAAACTTTATATTTCGGTTAACTACCTTAAAGAACAAATTATTGATTATTTTGGAGATGGTTCTATAAAGGGGATACAAATTCAATACATCGAAGAAACTAAACCTCTTGGAACTGCAGGAGCATTAACGTTGATAGATAATTTCAAACATGATGTATTATTAACCAACTCAGACTTATTTACAAGTATCGATTACGAAGATTTGTATTTGGCATTTATCGAAAAAAATGCCGATTTAGCAATTGCATCCGTTCCTTACACAGTAAATATCCCTTATGCTATTCTTGAAGAAAAGGACAATAGTGTAAAAAGCTTTAAAGAAAAACCAACCAATTCTCATTTTGCTAACGCAGGTATTTACATTGTTAAAAAGGAACTACTAAAGAATATACCCCATAATACATTTTATAATGCAACTGATTTAATTCAATATTCATTAGATCGGAAGCTAAAAGTTATTCATAACCAGATTGTCGGGTATTGGATTGATATCGGAAGTTTTGATGATTTAAAAAGAGCAGAAGATATATATAAACACATTTATAGATAATGAAACCACTTGTATTAATTCCTGCACGAGGAGGATCCAAAGGAATTTTTAAAAAAAACATTAAATTCCTATGTGGCAAACCATTGATTCAATATACAGTGGACGTTGCACGAGAAATGTTTCCTGATGATATAATATGTGTTTCAACTGATGATGTAAAAATAAAAAACACTGTTGAATCTTTAGGTTTAAAAGTTCCTTTTCTACGACCCAATGAACTTGCTACAGATCATGCTGGAACATACGAGGTTATGTTACATGCAATTGATTATTACAAAAAGCAAGATTATGTACCTGACACAATAATTTTATTACAACCAACCTCCCCCTTAAGAAACGTTAAACACCTAAAGGAAGCTATTAATTTATTTACCAGTAATATTGATATGGTAGTTTCAGTAAAGGAGACAAAATCAAATCCATATTATGTTTTATTCGAAGAAAACAAGAATGGATTTTTGGAGAAATCAAAGTTCACAAATATTACCCGTAGACAAGACCTTCCAAAAGTTTGGGAACTAAATGGTGCTATATATATTATCAATGTTGAAAGTCTGAAAAAGAAAAGTCCAATTGAATTCACCAAAATAAAAAAATTCGTAATGGATGAAAAACATTCTATTGATATAGATACTATAATGGATTTTGAATTTTGTGAGTATCTCTTAAAATCCAGAAAAATAGAATAATGAAAAAAAATTTATTATTATTTAGTCGTTGTGATTTAGTTCATTTATATGGGAGACTAGACAAATATCTTTCTAAGGATTTTAATATTATTCACTTGGCTTATTCAAAAAAAGAAGAAGAAATCCTAAAAAATGATTATTACATAAATAATATTATAAACTTTAAGAATGAAACATTTCAAATATATGTAAAAGAAAAATTAAATGTTGAATTATGTAATATTATTGATTCTTTGATTATTGAACAAACTCAAAATCGTTTCTGTTTAAATTCGGCAATACAAAGCGATAGAACGTTTCAATACTTAGAATATAATGATTGTTTATTACTATGTCAGATTTATTATAAGTTCTGGAATAATATAATTATGAATTATAAAATAGATTTCATAATTCATGAACCCACAGCATTGTATATTACACAAATTGCATCTATTCTATGTAATAAATACGGAGGAAAATATTTAGCACAAATACATGGTATTGGGGAAAATAAATATGACTGGTTTTTTGTAGAAGGAGATATTGGGATTCCTTTCGAATTAAATTATAACCTTAAACACTTAAATAATATTGAAATAGAAAGGGTAAAAGCTTATATAGAAGAATTTAGAAATGAATCAACGGTTTTATTTTCAGAATATATTCAAAAAGTAAATACTAAAAAAAATCAACCCCTAATAAAGTTTGTTATAATTCTTTTTAGAATAATTATTAGACATTTAATTACCCTTTTTAGATTAACCAAAAAAATAGAAGATACAGTCTTTAATCATATAGAACTACATTCTCAAAAGTTTAAACCTTCATTCTATAAAGAATTTAGAAATAAATGGAATGCATATTTTAGATTAAAATTTGATGAATTTAATCCTACGTTAAAATATTACTACTATCCAATACATTTAGAACCTGAAGCTGTTGTTTTATATTGGGGTGATGGACTTTATAAAAACCAGGTTAAGTTGATAGAAAATATTGCTGCTCAAATTCCTCCAGATCACTATTTATTTGTTAAGGATCATCCCCATGCTGGGTTATATAGAGATTTCGCCGACTATACTAAAATAAAAACTATTCCAAATATAAAGTTAATTGATCCAAACATCCCGGGTAAAGAAATAATTAAATCTGCCATAGCAGTTATTACCATAAATGGAACAGGAGGTTTCGAAGGAATTTTGTTTAATAAGCACGTTTTTACATTTGGAAATTCATTTTATAATGAATGTAATCGAGTTACTTACATAAAAAACGTAAAAGAGTTAAGAAAAAATATTTATGCACAACTTAATAAAGAATTTAAAGATGACAATGAATTATTTATGTTCATTAATGCTTATCTAAAATCTTTGCACCCTGGCTTTGTTAATTATTTTTTAAATAGATCGGAACTTCTAAAAATAGATGATGAAAATAATGCAAAACTTATTGCAAAAAATATTATTAACTCTTTACAATTAGGCCAATAATGATACTTCTAAAGGCTGATAAATCCAAAATATCTTACGTTCTCATTACTGTTATAATTTCTTTACTTCGTTTTGTAAGAGGTTTTGTTTTTATGAAGTTACTGAGTTTATCTGAACTTGGTATTATTACTTTAGTATCGACAATAATGGGTTTGTTCGTGATCTTACAGATTGGATTTTTAAATGGTGGCTATAGAATTTTCTCGGTAAACAATCCTAATAAATGGAAAGTTAATGATACAATTTATTCTTATTTTTTTATTCTTGAAGGAATTATATTCATCGGTATTTTAATTTCTTTTCTTTTTAATCAAATTAATATAGAAGAGCTATTTTTAGGAATTCTGGCAGCTTTTTTTGGACTTATCTTGATACTAAATAATTGGAACAGAAATATCTTAATTGCTCAACACAAATTAAAAGAAATCAATAAACTAGAATTAATTGCAACAATTATTTCATTCCTATTTTTGATTCTGGTTTTTTGGTTTGGTCTTATTGGAGCCTTGATTGTTATATTTTCTCGTGAATTAATATTTTATATTTTAACTGTTGCAAGAAATAAAAACTATCTCCCTCAAAAATTCTCCTTTAATTTTCCAGAAGCAAAATGGATCCTTTCTTTTGGATTTTTACCTTTTATTGCAGGTACAATATTACAAATGAATATACAGGTTGAAACCTGGAGTATTGCTTCTTTTTTATCAACAGAAGAACTAGGCAAGTTTTACTTACCTCAACTTTATATAACCCTTTTTCTAATTGTACCTCAGGCAATAAATAAACTATATTTTCCAAGAGTAATGCAAGAATTTGTTCTGGAGAATTTTAATAAAGTAAAGAAATTTATTAAACTAAATTTTATTCTAAATATAAGCTATACACTTTTTGTAATAATTGTTTCTTTTTTCTTCATGGAATTAGTTATAAAATTTGTAGTTCCCGAACATCTTGTTGGTATTCCTTTTATCTGGATTATAATACCTGGGTTGTCAGTATATGTAATTTTACAACCTATTAATTTAATTTTTAATGCTGCAGTTCGTTTAAACCCTTTTATATGGTCATCTGCATTTGGATTTGTTTTAACAGCTATTATGCTGTTAATCTTTGGTTTTAACCAATCGTTATCTTTAGAAAAAGTAGCCTTAGCAAAAACTTTAAGTTATTCTTTAATTAGTTTAATTCTTTTGGCTATTTTAATGTATAATAAACAGAATATCTGGAAAGTAAATTATTTAAAAGAAAATCTAAATAATAAATTTATTTGAAAAAGGATTTATTATATTATATTGTAGTATTTATTATTATCCTTTTAATAAGTGGATCTTCTTTCGTACTTACTAAATGGTTTACTATAGGTTTTACAACTTTTCTATTGGTAATTTTCTTAAATCAAAAACGAGAATTTACAAAAAAAATATTCTTAGTGCTCGTTGTTTGGTTTCTAATTAACATTCTTGCAATGTTTTTTACGAATAGCGATTTTATATTATTGAGAATACTACACTATACATTTGGTCTATTATTACTACCATATTTTGTTATTAGTTTAATGGGATTAAACTTCTGGTCTCGTTTTGAAAGAATTGTTTACTTTCTTACCTTAGTTTCAATTCCCTTATTTGCATTAAATATAGTATTCCCTGATTTCTTTAATAGTCTCTCATCTCTTTTCCGTCCATTAACTAGAGATATTTTCTCAAAATTTAATACAGATACAAATTACTGGTCAGCGCTAATTTATGTTAATGCGATAAAAGATGGAAGTTTTTATAGAAATTCTGGATTTATGTGGGAACCAGGATCTTTTGCAATGATTATTGTTTGGGCCATTGTATATAACTGGTTAACTAAAGGAATAAAGTTTGATAAAAGATTCTGGGTTTATTTTACAGCTATGGCAACAACTTTATCTACAGCAGGTTACTTAGCAATCTTTGTGGTAATATTGAGTAATTATATAAAAAAAATTGGATTTAAGAATATCGTTTTGTTACCCATAATTGCTTTTTTATTTTGGACTTATATTTATCAATTAGATTTTGTTGGAGGAGAAATAGATTATTATATAGAAGGTTATAGCAAAGATAATCTTTTTTACAACAATAGTTATGAAGCAATTAAGGTAAGCCGTTTTCAAATTGTAAAATATGATTTTTATAAGGTTTTTGAACATCCTTTTGGTTATGGAGTTGTATCAAAAAAAGATTTTAGTGAGGAAATTGAAATTGTTGGAGTAAATGGATTAACAAATTTAATGGTTATGTGGGGTATTCCAGTATTTATTTTCATGCTTGTTTTAATGAAAAGGTATGTTTTTCTCTTAAATTTTAGAAAATATAGTAATTTAACTCTTTATTTTCTGTTTACTGGCCTTTTAATTATGTTCTTTTCAAATCCCCTTTCTAGAAATGTATTCATTTATCTTATAATGATAACGCCATTATTAATAAATTTTCAACATAATACAAATGCAACAAAACCAACAAGTTAATTTTGCAATAATTTCTATTTACTCATTTCCTTATGGGTTAGCTCCCACCTCTAGAACATTGGCATATTCAAAGGGATTAATTGAAAACAATGCTCGAGTTTCAATCTATTTACCCTTTCCAACAGATAATTATAATTCTAAACAAAATTTAGAAAATAATGGATCATTTAATAGTATTGAATATTTATATACATCCGGCAGATATAAAAGTAAAAGTAAACTTTTCAGAGCTATTTCTGTTTTATCAGGTTATAGAAAAATTTGGGGATATATAACTTGTTGGATTAAAATAATAAAAAATAATAAAAAGTTAAACATAGACTTTTTAATAATTAGTTCAGACTATATTCCAAATCTTTTTATTTTCGGGTTATTAGCTAAGCGAATAAATGCAAAAAGCATTTTTATATTTGACGAATATCCTGTACCAATAAGACACAAATTGAAAAACAAAATACCTATCTGGAAAGAAAATTTATATAAAATAGTGCTCAAATTAATCGATGGGTATATTTCTATTTCTGAAAAATTAAAGATTTATTTTTGTGATTTTGTTCCTAAAAAAACACTCGTTCTATCTACCATTACAGACATTAGTCGATTCAAAAATACAAATACTACTATCTCAGAAAAAATTAGTTATATATGCTATATGGGAAATATGGAATTAACAAAAGATAATGTTGACAATATAATAAATGCTTTTTCTTTAATAACAAATAAATATCCAGATTTAGAATTGCATTTGTACGGCAGACCTAATACAAAAACGTTAGAGATTCTAAAAAAACAAGTAAAAGAATTAAATTTAGAAGACAAAGTTTTATTTAAAGGCAAAGTAAATTACCAACATGTTCCTACTGTTTTAAAAAATGCAAAAATTCTAGTTTCTTCTCAACCGAATACACTAAGAGCAAGCGGGGGATTCCCAACTAAACTGGGAGAATATCTAGCTGCCGGTGTTCCAACATTGATAACTGATGTAGGTGAAAATTCAAAATATGTCAAAGATAAAATACATCTTTATTTTTCAATGCCAGATAATCCTGAAGATTTTGCTAATAACATTGAATATATTTTAAATAATTATTCATCAGCATTAAGTGTTGCAAAAAATGGCAAAAATTTTATAATTGATAACTATTCACATTTTAAACAAGGAGAAATTATACTTCAATTTTGCAAAACTTTATAATAAATCCTTTTTTTTAAACGTTTTTTCCCAAATGAGTTCGTTGCTTAAAAATAATTATAACTTATTTCTTCAATTAAAAAATTAATCAAACCGTTTATTACTAACTTAATATATAAATAATGTTAAATATTTTCTTTGATTTTTTTGCTTATTATTTTTTTTCACCGTCTTTATATGCAAAATACATAAAAGTAAAATTTGGCAAAAATTGTAGGATTGTAACAAAAAACTGGGGAAGTGAGCCTTACCTAATTGAGCTAGGTAATCATGTTCATATTACTAAAGGTGTAAGTTTTGTAACACACGATGGAGCGGTATGGGTTTTTAGAGAAAACATTCCAACCTTTGATGTTTTTGGTAAAATTGTCGTAAAAGACAATACTTACATTGGAAATAATGCGGTCATTCTACCTGGTGTTACTATCGGCTCTAATTGCATTGTTGGTGCAAATTCTGTTGTAACCAAGAGTATTCCAGACAATAGCGTTGTTGCAGGAAATCCTGCTAAGTTTATTTTATCTACTAGAGATTATTTAGAAAAAGCTATTAACCATAATGCACAAACAAAACTCTTAACAAAAAAACAAAAAAAGAATTATTTACTAAATCCTGATTTTAATTTATTTATTAAAAAGTCTACTCTTAAAATTGAATAATAACAACTCTTTATTAATCGTTAGTTGCTATAATATTGTAAATAGCAATACGGCCGGAGAAAAAAGAATTAAATGTTATATTAATTCTTTATTAATCCATGAAGATTTTAGTTCTGCATATATTTATTACCATGCCAAATTATTTAAGTTTGAAAAAAATAAAATTGTTGAATATCCTAAAAAAATAAATTTTGTTTCATTATTTAGAACTGTTCCTGAATCTTCAAGTATTTTAATATATCCTTCTACAAATGTTCTTTTAGAAATATTTTATTTATTGTACTTCAAATTTGTAAGAAAGAAACGTGTTTTTATAGAACTAAACGAAGTAAGAAAATTCTCAATAACATTAAAAAGTCGGTTTTCAGATATTTACAAAAGCCCTTTCTTGTTTTTGAAAAATAAATTAAAGCAATTATTATCTGTTATACAGGAATATACATTATCTGCATATGATGGTTTAATTACTATATCTGATAATATTACAAATTACAATTTATTAAAAAATAAAATCATATTACAGATTCCAATTTTATCTGATATTCCTGATCTTTATAATCATCCCATAAAATACGATTATAAAACCCCTTTCAAAATAATTTTTACAGGAACAATTAATATCAAAAAAGAAAATTTAAACTTGGCACTAGAATCATTATCTAATCTTAAAGTTAACAATATAGAGCTCCATTTATATGGTCCAATAGATAAACAAAATTTACAAGAATTGGATTTTATAAAAAATAAATTGAATCTTAATACACACGTTTTTCATCAGGGTATTGTTTCAAATAATTTATTAATGAATATTTTTAAAGAAGCACATTTGTTAATTCTACCTAGAGGTAATACTAAACAAAATCAATATGGTTTTTCCACCAAATTATCTGAATATTTAGTTTCTGGTCGACCAGTCTTAGTTACTAATGTAAGTGATAATGGTAAATATATTAAAGATGGTTTTAATGGTTTTATAATTCCTCCAGATTCATTAGAATCAATGACTAATAAAATTAAATATATTTACGAGAATTATAATAGTTTTAATGAAATGATACCTTCTAATGCATTAAAAACTGTAAAAGAAAATTTTGATTACAACCTTTATAGTAATTCATTATACAGCTTTCTATTCCAACAACTTCTATTAAAAAATTAACATTAAAATGATATACCTTATAACAGGCTCCGCAGGATTTGTAGGTTCGCATTTGGCAGATAAGTTAATTAGTTTAGGTCACAGAGTTATTGGTATTGATAATTTTGATAATTTTTATGCTAAAAACATTAAAAAACATAATATTCTGTCGGCAATAAAAAATCCAAATTTTATTTTTATTGAAGCCGACATAACACATCAAAATGAATTATTTGATGTGTTTTCAAAATACAATTTTGATTGTGTAATTCACCTTGCAGCCAAAGCAGGTGTTCGTCCATCCATAAAATATCCATCAGAGTATTTTAAAGTAAATGTTGATGGAACAGTTAGTATTTTGGAAGCTATGAAACAATTCGGAGTAAAAAAGCTAATCAATGCATCATCTTCGTCTGTTTATGGAAACAACCCCAAAGTGCCATTCTCAGAAACAGATTCGGTAGACTATCCAATATCCCCATATGCTGCCTCAAAAAAAGCAGGAGAACTCGTGTGTCACACTTATCATCATTTATATGGTTTTGACATTTTCTGCCTTAGATTTTTTACAGTTTATGGACCACGACAACGACCGGATCTTGCCATTCACAAATTCACTGAAAAAATTATAAATAGTCAACCCATTGATGTTTATGGAGATGGTTCTACTGCACGCGACTATACATATATTGATGATATCATACAAGGTATTTGTTTGGCAATTGAAAAAGTGAAAGGATATGAAATAATTAACATTGGGGAATCTAAAACTATTTCACTAAGTAAAATGATATCCGTTATTGAAGAAAAGTTAAATAAAAAAGCAATTGTTAATCGCTTACCAATGCAACCCGGTGATGTAAATTTAACCAACGCCGATATTTCAAAAGCAAAACAGATTCTTGGTTATAACCCTATTTGGAAGTTTGAAAAAGGGATTGAAGAATTCATTAAATGGAAAAAGAATGACTAGGGTTTTAATTCTAACAAATACATTAAAAACAGGTGGTGCTGAAAAGCAAAGTATTTATTTATATAAAGCTTTAAAAAAAACATATAATGCCCAACTGATAGTATATTATGGTAACCAGATTGACCAAAGAATGAAAGAGCTGTTGGTTGATTCTAACTCAGAGAATATTATTTATTTAAAGGGTAATCATCTTAGTAAATTATGGTTCTTGTATAAATTGTTCAAGCAAAACACGGAAACAGTTTGCATTTCATATTTGGCAACAACAAACACCATAAATGCTGTTATTGGTAAGCTTGCTAAAGTAAAATTTCGAATTGGGGGAATCCGGAATTCAAAATTTCATTGGTTTAAAAAAATTATTCAAAAACATTTACATAATAACTGGCTAAATTGTTCTGTATTCAATAATCATAATGGATATTACGAACTAACAAGATCTGGTTTTAAAAAAGAAAAAGGAATTGTAATTTTCAATTGTATTGAAATTCCGGAATATATTCATGAGGTTAAAAAAGATAATCTATTAAATATTTTAACTGTAGGAAGATTTGTTGAACAAAAAGATTATAAAACAGCTTTTCTTTCAATAAAAAAACTTATTGAAAACAACATTATAGTAAAATACACTATTGTTGGGCAAGGACAACTTGAAACAGAACTAAAGGACTATGTTTCACAAATAGGAATAGATAATCACGTTGAATTTATCGTAAATCCTCCAAATGTTGATGATTACTACAAAAATGCAGATATTTATTTGTCCACATCATTATTTGAGGGTTTGTCCAATTCTATTATGGAAGCCATGTCGTTTGCATTGCCTGTAGTTGCAACAAATGTGGGAGATAATAAATATCTAGTTATAAATGAAAAAACAGGATTTTTGTTCCCCGTTAAAGATATTGACAGGATTAGTAATTCACTGAAATTATTATGCAACAATGCAAACTTTAGAAATGAAATGGGGGAAAAAGCATATGAGCATATAAAAATGAATTTTTCTGTTGATAAATTTACAAATGAATACATTACTCTGATAGAGAACCTTTTCAATGGAAAATAAAAAACCACATATTGCTGTCATTGGTTTAAAAGGATTACCTGCTTTTGGAGGAGCTGCTACAGTTGGTGAAAATTTAATAGACCAATTAAAAAACGATTACAATTTTACTGTTTATTCTCTTAGTACACATACTAAAGGAGAATCAATTGATGGCATAAAACAAATTGTATTTAATGGCTGTAAAAACACAACTATAAATACCTTTCTATACTATATTAAATCATTATTTCATTGTCTTTTTTTTGCAAAATACGACCTAATACATTTACATCATGCTGAGAGTGGATTTATAACACCGTTATTAAGGCTAAAATATAAAGTTGTTGTTACATTTCATGGTGTGTTTTTTGACAAATCAGATCCCAAGTTTGGGTATTCTGCTAATAAATTTTTCAGATGGTCAGAGAAGCTAAATATCAAGTATGCGAGCATAGTTATTTCTGTTTCCAAAACAGATGCTAATAATTGTAATTTAAAATATAATACAAATATTCAATACATTCCAAATGGAATAACCATTCAGAATATCGGAAAGAATGTGTTTATTGAATCATATATGGTATTTGCAGCATCGAGAATATATGAAATCAAAGGATTACATTTATTACTTGAAGCCATTCGAAACAATCGTGTAAATCAAAAGTTATTTATTATTGGAGATTTAAACCATGTTCCTGCATATAAAAAGAAAATTGAGCTGCTTGCAAGAGGATTAAATGTAACATTCATAGGATTAATAAAAAATAAACAAGAGCTATTTAAAATAATTAATGATGCAAATTTGTTTATTTTTCCATCTCTTTTTGAAGCAATGTCAATGATGCTATTAGAAGTGGTTTCTTTAAAAACCCCAGTATTAGCAAGTAAAATACCTGCTAATACTGAAATTTTCAACGATCAGGAAATGCTTTTTTTTGAACTTGAAAAAGAAAACGAATTACAAAAGAAACTTTCTTTTGCATTGACTAATCCTGAAGAAATGAAAATTAAAGCTGAAAAAGCATTTCAAAAACTTAATGAAAAATATACCTGGGAAATAATTTCCTTAAAGTACAATTCTATTTACAAGAATTTAATATCAAACTAAGACATGTGTGGCATTTTTGGAGTTATTACGGGTAAAGGATCAGCCTATAGTTCGGGGTTTTTAAATCACTCGGTTAAAACTCTTGCTCATTTATCAGAAAGCCGTGGCAAAGATTCGTCGGGTATTTGTTTGTTTAATTCACAACAAAAACTACAAGAGATATTTAAAGGCCCTGTGCCGGTTTCATTTCTGCTAAAGAATAATAAACTTAAGGAAAATTTAAATTCTGCCTTTTCTGCTAAATCAGATTTTCGCTATGCTTTTGGCCATGCCCGTTTAGTAACCAACGGTACTCAGCTCAACGACGAAAACAACCAACCTGTTATTAAAGATGGCATAATAGCTATACACAACGGCATTGTGGTAAATGTAAACGAACTATGGGTAAAATGCCCTGAAATTAAACGAAAATATGAAATTGATACCGAAGTTTTGTTGTCGCTAATACGTTACCATTTACAGCAAAACAATTCGCTGGAGCAATCTCTTGTATTATCATTTAACGAAGTATTTGGCACCGTATCTGCCGCGATGGTTTTCGACGATATGAATAAATTTGTACTGGCAACAAACAATGGATCATTATATACCTTGCATAATGGAAAAGATATTCTGTTTTTTGCATCCGAAAAATTTATGCTTAGGCAGTTTGCCAAAAAAACAAATCTTTCGGAAATTGGGTCGTATGAAATTAATGCTGTAAAACCCAGCGAGGGATTAATTGTAAATCTCGATGAATTCAAAATTATTCCTATTTCTTTAATTAAAACAGAAAATAAACAACCTGAAGAATTGAGTTCAGAGAAATATCCGGTAAAAGTTTATCCTGTGTTATCGAATAAAAAACAGCGTTCTACGGTTATCGACCTCAATTATATTCACTTAAATCCAGATGCAGAAAAGGAAAAAGCCATTTTACAATATCCCATTGATAAAATTAAAACTTTAAAACGATGTTCAAAATGTTTGCTTCCCGAAACCTTTCCTTTTATTGAGTACAATGAAAAAGGAGAATGCAACTATTGTAAGAATTACAAACCTAAAAACCAACCAAAACCAATTAATGACTTATTAAAGCTGGTTGAACCTTTCCGTAAAAAAGATGGCTCGCCAGACGTAATCATTCCTTTTAGTGGTGGCCGCGATAGTACTTATGTATTACATGTAATAAAGAAAGAGCTTGGATTAAATCCTGTTACCTATACCTACGATTGGGGTATGGTTACTGATTTGGCTCGTAGAAACATTGCACGAATTTGTGGTAAACTGGGAGTTGAAAATATTATTGTTGCCTCCGACATACACTGGAAAAGAGAGAATATTCGCAAAAACATTGAGGCCTGGATTAAATATCCAGCACTGGGTATGATTCCCTTATTTATGGCTGGAGATAAGTACTTTTTTTACTATGCTCATAAAATTAAAAAACAGTTGGGTATTGATCTTGAAATTTGGGGAATAAATGAACTTGAAAACACCAATTTTAAAACCGGATTTGCAGGATTAAAGCCACAATTCGATAAAAAAAGGATTTATTCATTATCAATTCAAAATCAGTTAAAACTTTTTGGATTTGTTGGTAAAAATCTTATACAGAGTCCCGGGTATATCAATCAGTCCGTTTTTGATTCATTGGGTTCGTTTGCATCTCGATATTTAACACCAAAACCCAATTATTACCATTTATTCGATTATGTTCAATGGAACGAAAAAGTAATTGAAGATACCATTATTCAAAATTACGATTGGGAAAAAGCAGTAGATACAAATTCCACATGGCGCATTGGCGATGGCACTGCCTCGTTTTATAATTACATATATACATTGGTTGCAGGATTTAGTGAAAACGATACGTTCCGAAGCAATCAAATACGCGAAGGAATGATTTCAAGAGAGGATGCCTTGCGGCTCATTTATGAAGAAAACAAACCCCGCTACAATTCAATTAAATGGTATCTTGAGATTGTTGGATTAGACTATGAAACAGTAATCAAAAAGATTAATAATATTCCGCGTTTATATAACTCATAATTATTAACATGGGCCGATTAAAATATTTTGTTGTAATTTTTTTCCTGTTTTCTGGTTATAAAATCTTTTCGCAAAATTTTAATAACACGTATTCACAAGAATATGGTAAAAGTTGGTTTTTCTCTCTTGGAGGTGGTATTCAAATGTCTGGAATAAAATCAGAAGACTTTATTCATTCAAATATAGCACCAGCACTGGTAATAAATATTGGTAATTGGGTTACTCCGGAAGTTGCAATTCTTGTTGGATATAAAGGCTTTTACTTTACTACAATTAGCGATAATGATAAACATTATTATATTTTTTTTTATGGAGAAGTATTATTTAATGTGAATGAGTTAATTAATGGTAAAAATATTGCCAACAATACCTGGAGTTTAATTGTTCATCCTGGAGCAGGGTATTTTTATAACAGTTATTACAACCAGCCAAATATTTGTGCAAACTTCGGAATAACAAACAGTTTTCAAGTTTTCGAACGGTTTGAAATCTTCATAGATGTTTCAGCCATAATGGGTTGGGATATTTATCAGGGAGATGAAGATATTCTGCCTAGCTGTGTTCTTGGCTTGACTTATTCGCTATAGAAAAAAATCAAGGCTAAATCTTTCACATATAAAGTTATTTGGGGTTAAGAAATTAAGTCGTTTTCTGATACAAGAGAGAAAAATGATTGTTCGCATTAACAAATGAAAATTCTTTTCGATACAGGTCATCCGGTTCATGTTCTTTTTTTTTCTTCGATTATTACACAACTAGAAAAAGACGGGCACACCTGTCGTTTAAGTATCCGCGAAAAAGACTGTTCTGTTCAGATTGCAACAGCCTATAATTTACCATTTATAACAAAAGGCAAAGGGAGTTATTCGTTTTTTTTAAAGCCTTTTGCCCTGCTGGGCTTTGTTGTAAAAATATTCCGTTCGGCCCAAGTATATAAACCCGATATTTTTGTAAGCTTTGCTTCGCCATATGCAGGTATTGTTTCGTGGCTAATGCGTAAGCCCCATATTGTGTTTGATGATACAGAAACAGATCCAATTTTACAATGGATTTATAACCGGTTTTCAACACACATAATTACGCCATCGTGTTTTCAGAAAGATTTTGGCAAAAAACATATTCGCATTCATTCTTACAAAGAATTAGCCTATTTAAACCCGCAACGATTTTCCAAAAACCCGGAAATTAAAACAGAATTGGGTTTTCAAGCTAATCAGGATTACATTTTGGTTCGCTTAGTAAACCATGGCGCCATGCACGATATATTTTCTAAGAAATGGGATAACCCGAACAAATTTTTCTTTATCGAAAAACTGGCAAAAACATATCACCTTGTTATTTCTGCCGAAACAACTTTACCCGCAAACCTGGAAAAATTCCGCATGAAATTACCAGAACATTTGTTTCATCAGGTTTTGGCAAATGTAAAAATAATGGTAGGCGAAAGTGCCACTGTAGCAACCGAAAGTGCTGTTCTGGGTGTTCCTGCTATTTTTATAGATTACAGTACTCGCGGGTATATTACAGAAATAGAAAAAGAGTATGGTTTAGTAATGCACGTTAAGCCCACAACAAACGAACTAAAAAAAGCAGAGGAGTTTGTACATACTGTTATGCAAAACCCTGTTAATTCTGTGTACGAAAAGAACAGGCAAAAATTACTTTCAGAAAAAATAGATCCTACAACATTTATGGTTTGGTTCATCGAAAACTACCCTGAGAGTGTAAGAATAATGAAGGAGAATCCGGATTATCAGTACAACTTTAAATAAAGAGACAATTACCAGTGATCTGTGATCTAACTGTGATCTGTGATCCCGTCCCGATAACTCCCGAAAGCTTTCGGGACGGGAGCTATCGGGAAAAGGGCGCGCGTGGGTAAAAAAAATTAATAATAAATTTTATCTCTATTGGCCATTACAGCCCCCAACCCCCTGAAGCCTGCCTGCCGGCAAGGCAGGGGGAAAGCCAGCCCTCATTTAATATATGATTAGCGTAACCTCCCCTGTCTTCGACAGGTAAACTTTAGGGAATCAAAGGGCGCGCACAGGGAATTAATGAACACCATGAAAAAAAGAACCATTGAACGTTCGATGTTTTATAACGCTTCTCCAGAAATTTTCAGAAGAGCTGAAGAGTTGCGTAAAAATATGACTGAGGCAGAAATGGTTTTATGGAATAAACTAAATAAAAACCAACTTGGATTTCGATTTAAAGCTCAACATCCGATTGAGCGTTTTATTGCTGACTTTTACTGCCATAAGGCAAGACTTGTAATTGAAGTTGATGGCGAGATTCATAATTTTCAACAAGAATATGATTTAGGTAGAGCAGCAGAAATAGAAAAATATGAACTAAAAATTCTTCGTTTCACTAATGAAGAAGTGTTTAATAAAATAGATCAGGTAATTGAAAAGATTAAAATGAATTTATAAAATGCTTTATCTGCCCCCCACCCCCTAAAGGGGGGCTTCCCTTTAGGGAATAAAGGGCGAGCGCGGGAAAAGAGTTGGTTTTACAGTACGTGAAGAAAGTTGTGAAACTTGTTTTGAATATTATAAGATAATAATATCCTTCGCTGCCCCCACCCCCTAAAGGGGGGCTTCCCTTTAGGGAATAAAGGGCGAGCGCGGGAAAAGAGTTGGTTTTACAGTATGTGAAGAAAGTTGTGAAACTTGTTTTGAATATTATAAGATAATAATATCCTTCGCTGCCCCCAGCCCCTGAGGGGGCGAGTCCAACCCGTAGTTAGTTTAATGAGCAATGGATCCCTTTAGGGAATAAAAGGGCGCGCACGTGAATTAAATAACTATTCACAAAAACAAATATTCCATCCTACCAAATACTAAATCCTACATACTAATTACTTAAAAAACTAATTATAAGAAATTTCTCTACACACAACCCTGCTTCGGCAGGGATTTTTGTTTATAATAGATTTGAGATGTGAGATATGAGCTTGCCTGCCATGCCTAGCGGCAGGTTAACCGGTAGGTAGGTATCAAGACAATAAACAATAATCAAACTCCAAATTTCAATTATCGATTATCAAAAATCATTAATTCCGAAAGCTTTAGAGAGATGTCGGGAGCGAACCGCAAAGCAGCGAGAAAAAGACAGAAGGCTTTAGACATGTAATTTTAAACATTTAATTGTTTTTTGTGTTTCTATGTTATTATTAAAAAATGAAAAAATGAAAAAAATAACATGTATACTAATCGCCTTATTTGCTTTGCAAATTGTAAAAGCCGAGGCACAAACCATTAGTTTTGAATTCCCTGCATTACCCTATTCATACGATGCATTAGAGCCATATATTGATAAAGCTACAATGGAGATTCATTACGACAGGCATTTTAGAGCGTATTATAACAATTTTGTTAAATCTGTTAACGAAAATAACCTGAATGGAAAAAGCCTGGAAGAGATTTTTGCTGATGTAAGTAAATATTCTGCTGTAGTCAGAAATAATGGTGGAGGATATTACAACCATTCCCTTTTCTGGACTATAATGGCGCCAAATGCAGGAGGTAAACCAGATGGCAAACTATTTGAGGATATTGAGAAAACCTTTGGATCGTTCGAAAATTTTACAAAAGAATTCGAGAAGGCAGCCTCTACACAATTTGGTAGCGGATGGGCCTGGTTGGTTGTAGATGAAAACAATCAATTGTTTATATTGCAGTTACCAAATCAGGATAATCCGCTAATGGATATATCACCTAAAAAAGGGATGCCAATACTTGCAATTGATGTGTGGGAACATGCCTATTACTTAAAATATCAGAACAAACGAAGAGACTATATTGCTATTTTCTGGAAGGTTGTTAACTGGAATAAAGTAAGCGAATTATATGCTAATGCACTGAAAAAGTAAGGCTTTTGTTGTTTTTGTTATTAAGCTCACAGGCTGGTTCGTGGTAAAAAAAGCTAAATTACGATAGACAATTACCAGTGAACTGTGATTCGTGATCTTTTAATCAAGAAAAGGAAAACAAACAAAACAGCATTAAAACTGCAATAATTTATAAAATAAAACCATTTATAAGCTGTTATGCGGCTTAGAATACATTTATAAGTACTTAAAACAAACAAATTAGAAGAAAAATCTCTTCTTACACCCTGCTTCGGCGGGGTTTTGTTTTTAGAATTAAGATGTGAGTATAGAGAGAATAAACCATAGTTAAAAAAGCTTGCCTGCCAGCTAAACCGCCTTGAGCAGTAGGTAAGATAAAAGTGAAAAAGCTCTCCCATGTAAACAGTAAACGTTGATTTTGAACCTATATGTACTATAGAAACAGAAGTTTTTTATTCAAAACCCTTAATTCTACCTATAAATAAATCCCTTCGGTAAACTTTAAATTTTAACTTTGTACTTCAAACTTATTTTTTCTTACCTTTAATCCTGTATTTAAAAAAATAAAAATGAACCGACGGTCGATATTTGTAAATACAGTTGTTGATATTGCTGCACTTAGCCTTGCTTTTTTACTAATGATATGGATTAAGCCGGCCTCGAAACGTATTTACCTGCCAACCTATTTTTATCCATTTCTTATTTTTATTACCCTTTGGGTAGTTGTTTCGTTAATTGCACGCAAATATTCGGCACCCGAAAGATACAGCCTCTCACGGGCTATGTGGCATATTATTATTACCAACCTTTTAATTTCGGGAATTGCAGTATTGATAATGTACCTCTTTAAGCACTTATTTTTTTCACGATTAGTTGTATTGGGTACAATAACGGTAGGTACATTCTTTGAGCTATTATTTGCATTTTGCGATTACTTTATCTGTAATGCTAAACCCGGTCCCGATACATCAAAGGTATTTGAGGTTTATCAGAGAGTTGTTGGCCGCCAGCAGGAAATACCAATAGCGGAACCGTTGCTTATAGATTTTTCATTAGAGCAAGTACCCGAAAATATTAAAGAGGCAGTAATTGACGAATCGAATGTTGATGTTTTCTATTTTTTATCTGAAAATATTGACCTCACAAAGCCCGATTATTCATTATTATCAACCACTACCCGCTTTAATGTTGATAAGCTTCCGGAATTGGTTTATCATAAAATTGTTAATCTTCATCGCATTAATGATATACGGTATATTAACAAGTTTTTTGAGTCGGTAAATAAGAAACTCCCCGAAAATGGAATATTTATAGGATGTTTCGAAACGAAAAACCTGCGCAAAAAGCGAATTTTTAATAAATATCCCCCGGTAATTAATAGCATCTACTATTTCTTCGACTTTATTATTAAGCGCGTATTTCCAAAGTTTAATCTCACCAAAGGAATTTATTTTTTTCTTACACGGGGTAATAACAGAGTTTTATCGGGAGCAGAAACATTTGGGCGTTTATATTCCTGTGGTTTTGAGATAATTAATGAAAAAGAGATTCGTGGTTTGTTATATTTTATTGCCCGTAAAGTGAGAAAACCTTATTACGATTTGCATCCCACATACGGTCCCCTGATTAAGCTAAGTCGAATAGGTCAAAATGGCAAGATCATTTATGTATATAAGCTACGCACAATGCATCCATATGCCGAATATCTGCAGGCTTATGTTTACAACAAATCCGATTTGCAGGAGGGTGGCAAATTTAAAGATGATTTCAGGGTAACCACGCTGGGGAAAATATTTCGAAAGTTCTGGCTCGATGAATTTCCTATGCTCATAAACTTATTAAAAGGCGAGATGAAGCTTTTTGGGGTGAGGCCATTGAGTGAGCACTATTTTAGTTTATACTCAAAAGAATTGCAAGAGAAAAGAATAAAAACAAAGCCCGGCCTAATTCCTCCTTTTTATGTAGATATGCCCAAAACACTGGATGAGATTCAGGCTTCGGAGACGAAGTATCTTAATGCATACGAAAAACACCCTTTATTAACCGACTTTAAATACTTTTGGAAAGCAGTGTGGAATATTTTGTTTAAGAATGCTCGTAGTAGTTAATTTTACCACACAGACACTTAGATCACCAAGAAACACGAAGAAAAACTCTGATTAAGAATTAGTAAGACATGAAAATTACACAAAAATATATTAATGAAATTGCTTACAAAATTGTTGGATGTGCTATTGAAGTTCATAAACACTTAGGTCCGGGATTACTTGAATCTGTATATGAGAAATGTCTTATTCAGGAATTAAAAGAACATGGATTAATTGTTAGATCACAGGTATTGGTTCCAATTAAATATAAAGACACTCGATTAGAAAGTGATTTACGGATTGATCTTTTAGTAAATGACTTAATAATTATTGAGTTAAAGGCTGTGGAAGTTATGATTCCTGTATTTAAAGCACAGTTATTGTCTTACTTAAAACTAACAGGAAGACCCAAAGGATTATTAATAAATTTCCATACTGAAAATATTACGAATCAATTAGTATCTTTAGTAACAGAAGAATTTGCTAAATTGCCTGTTGAATAAAAATGTAACCACTAAGACACTAAGTACACTAAAAAACACTTAGTGAAACTTCGTGGCCTTAGTGACTAAGTGGTAAAAAACAATGAAAAAAGCTATAATAATCATACTCTTTTTTTTCTCTGCTTCACTGTATGCGCAAGATGTATACTATCATACCACGAATAAAGATGTATATGAGTTTCTGGATGAGTTTGCGGCAGCTGGAGTTATAGATATAAATACAGTTGTTAAGCCCTTTTCGCGGATGTTTATAGCCGAAAAGCTTATGGAGGTTAGTGAGTCGGGATATGAACTTAATGCACGTCAGCAGGCAGAGCTTGATTTTTATTTTAAGGATTTTAATAAGGAACTTAAAAAAAATAAGAATTTTGATAAGCGCCTCGACCTCTATACATATAAAGATTCTTTATTTACATTTTCGGTAAATCCAATTGTCGGGATCGATTATTTTATGAACGATAGTGGTAGTTTCTCGCATTGGTGGAATGGAGCCGAAGCATTTGCCTATATAGGCAATAATTGGGGTTTTTATGCCAGTTTGCGCGATAACCACGAAAGCACCCTCCTAACAAGAGAGGATTTTTTAACTCCACGTACAGGGGCCAATTACAAATATACCGACAAGGGAGGCGATTACAGTGATATGCGTGGTGGCCTCACCTACTCGTGGGATTGGGGTAGCTTTGGAATTGTAAAAGATCATTTCGAATGGGGTAACAACTATAATGGAGCCAATATTTTTAGCAACAGAGCTCCTTCGTTTGCACATATTAAGTTACAACTTAAACCTGCCAAGTGGTTCGAGTTTAACTGGGTTCACGGATGGCTTGTGTCCGAAGTAATTGATAGTGCCTCTTCGATGACATTCACGAACTCATATGGTACTGATTATCGAGATATGATGTTTGATAAGTACCTTGCTGCAAACCTTTTTACCTTTAAACCATTTGACAAACTATATATTTCGCTTGGTAATTCGGTAATTTATAGCTCTGATGGTCCACAATTGCAATATCTTATTCCGGTGATGTTTTACAAATCGGTTGATCACACCTATAATGCAACAGATAAATCGGGAAGAAATGTTGGTCAGAACTCGCAGATGTTTATTGATATAAGCTCAAGAAATATAAAGAAACTCCATCTTTCGGCCACCCTATTTATTGATGAACTTTCGACCGATCGGTTTTTTAACGATACAGTATGGAACTTCTGGAGTTTTAAAGCCAGCGCACGAGTTTCTGATCTTATTCCGAATACATTTATTACTGTTGAATATACTAAATCGATGCCCCTCACCTACAAGCATAATATTCCAACCACAACGTTCGAAAGCAATGGTTATAACCTGGGACATTATTTAATGGATAATGCGCATGAGTTTTATTTTTCGGTTTTAGTAAAGCCTTTCAGAACATTAACAATAAAAGCAGATTATCTGTTTGCTCAAAAAGGCAAGGATTATGATGATTTGGGAGGATCACGATTGGGCAATCCGTTTATGGATAAGGTGGAATGGGAGAATCAAAGCTATTCGATCCGGGCTTCGTACCAAATAATTAATGATGGATATTTGTTTGTAAAATTTATGCATAGTGATATTTCGGGAGATGTAACAAAATACACACCACTGGTTTATCACGGAATACAAAATACTTTTTCGTTTGGAGCAAATATTGGATTCTAAAAAAACTTTGAGCTTCTAGCCATGAGCTATGAGCCCGACTGACTTCCTGCGGCGGTTAAAACCACCTCCTGCATCGTCTCTAGGCTCTCACCTTCATCCTTCAAATTAACGCTTTCAGCAGAAAATTTTTGCACACTTTTTGTGTCTGGAGTTTCTTTGTTTTAAAAAAAATAACAAAAACTTAACAAACAATAAAAATGAATAAACAAAAGTATTTTGAAATTTGTTTGTAAAAAACCGCGGAAACTTTTAATACTTTTTTTGTTTCCTAACTTTTTTTTGTTTTATATTTGCGCCATGAATTCAGAATTAGAAAATATTTTAGAAAAGGTTGCTGCTCTTTATATGAAATATGGAGTAAAGAGTATCACCATGGATGATGTTGCCCGCGAATTGGGCATATCAAAAAAAACACTTTACCAGTACGTTGAGAATAAAAACGAGCTGGTAGAGAAGGTTGTGGATTATGTTTTAAACAAGAAAGATTGCGAGTTTAAAATGATCTCTGAAAAAGAAATGAATGCTATTGAAAAGTTGCTCGAAGTAAATATGCATATCATTAAAACAATGAAAGAATATAATCCGGCAACCGAGTACGATCTTAAAAAGTACTATCCCGAGCTATTTGCAAAGCTGCATTCGGTGCGAAAAGAAAGAATGTACCAATCGATAATGGCAAACATTAAAAAAGGCAAAGAAGAAGGATTATACCGAGAGGAACTGAACGAAGAAGTAATAGCGCGCATGCAGGTAAGTCGGTTTATGAATATTAACGAAGATGATCTTCTTACAAAAAATGATTTGCAAAGGTCAGAGTTTATTCACGAGCTTTTTATTTATCATATTCGAGGCATTGCTAATGAAAAAGGGATTGAAGTTCTGGAAAATACTCTAAAAACAATAAATTTTAATAATTACTTATAATTAACAATAAAATAAATACGAATGAAACAGAAATTTTTGCTTGGTATGCTACTCACAGCCCTCCCTTTATTGGGATTTTCGCAGCAGACTGAGCCATTGGAATTATCGTTAAATAAGGCACAGGAATATGCTATTCAGAATAACCTTACCTTAAAAAATGCAAACCTGGATATTACTATCGCGGAGAAAAAAGTTTGGGAAACAACGGCTATTGGTTTACCACAAGTTAATGGAGCATTAAACTACCAGCACATTCCGGGCGAACTACCTACGTTTTCGTTTACCGATAGTTCGACCATGAAAATATACAATTATATATTTACATCTCTTGAAGCATTGGGTTATCCACCATCGTCAGATTTGTTTTCGAGCGATTCGAAACCATTAACACTGGGGGTAAAAAACAGTACTACTTATTCGGTTACTGTTTCGCAATTGGTGTTTAGTGGTGAATATATTGTTGGATTGCAAGCATCAAAAACCTTTTTGCAGATTTCAAAGCTAGCTGCAGAAAAGCAATTAATTGATTTAAAAGGAAATGTTATTACAGGATATATTTCGGTGTTGGTTCTTGAGCGCAACCTGGAAATTATCGATTCGTCGTTAACCAATATGACATTATTGCTGAACGAAACACAGCAAATGTACAAACAGGGTTTTATGGAATCGACCGATGCCGACCAGTTACAGATAACACTCAACTCATTAACAAATGCAAAAAACACAATTGAAAGGCAATTAGATATTTCGAAAATGCTTTTAAAAATTACCCTTGGGGTTGATGTAAAGACTGAAATTACCTTAACAGAAAACCTTGAATCGGTAAATTCGCAGCTCAACACCACAGTAAAAGATATTGCTGCGTTTAATATCGAAAACAATATAGATTACAAGATGATTGATAATCAGGTTCGAATTATGAACCTTAGTTATAAGCGCGAAAAAACGAAGTATTTGCCCACTATTTCGGCATTTTATAATTATCAGGACAAAACAGACAAGGCTTCGTTTGACTTTACTATAAACCATATTATTGGGGTAAATCTTAGTATGCCTATTTTCTCAAGTTTTCAGAGAAACGCAACGGTGCAACAAGCAAAGCTGGAGTTAGAGAAAACAATTAATAATAAAACATTGTTCGAGAACTCGCTGGTAATGCAGCTAAATATGGCAAATAACAATTACAATAATGCCATGGAGAAATACAAGCTTACAGGAGAAAATGTAAATCTTGCAAAAAACGTATTTACCAATACTTCGAAAAAATACAAAGCAGGAATGGCATCAAGCATGGAGTTAACAATGGCTAATAATACCTTTTTACAAAATCAATCAGATAATATTACTGCTTTATACGAATTGCTAAAATCAAAAATAGAATTAGATAAAATATTAAACGAATTATAGAAAATGAAAAAAATTATAGTTTTTACGGTAATTGCAGCATTAGCAGCCTGCAGCCCAAAGTCAAAAAACGAAACACTAGCTGAATTAACATCAAAAAGAGATTCGTTACAAAAAGTATATGCCGAGGTTAAGTCTCAGCTAAACACAATCGATATGCAAATGGCAGAGATAGATTCTTCCATCAATCCAAATGATCTTAAGCTGATTAAAAAAATTACAATGCAGAAAAATCGTATTGTAGGCATAGAGACTAAAATAACAGATTTGGAAAATCAGATGACAACAAGAGAGGATAAATTGCTTATTCCTGTTGAGGTGAAAGAAATACAGCCAGAAGTATTTAATCACTATATTGTTGCATACGGTGATGTTGAGGCTAAAAGCTATGCCATGATTAGTCCTGAAATGGGTGGGCGTATCGATAAAATTTATGTTTCGAATGGCGATTATGTAAACAAAGGACATTTATTGGTTTCGTTAAATACCGAAGCAATCGACAAACAAATAGAAGGATTGAAAGGGAGCCTTGAATTTGCAACAAAAACATTTAACAAGTTAGATACACTCTGGAAACAAAACATAGGATCAGAGATAGAGTATTTATCGGCAAAAAACACAAAAGATAACCTTGAATCACAAATGGAGTCGCTTCAGGCACAAAAACGTATGGCGCAGCTAAGAGCTCCATTTGATGGAATCGTAAATAAGATTTATCCTAAGGTAGGCGAAATGGCCGGACCAAGTTTTCCTGTTATAGAATTTGTAAATCTTCGAAATCTAATAATTAAAGCTCAGATTTCTGAATCGCATATCGACAAGGTTGCAAAAGGAGAATCTGTCGAGGTTCGTTTTAGCTCGCTTCCCGATCACCTTGTTAAAACACCTATTACCCAGGTTTCGAAAGTGATAAATATAAAAAGCCGAACCTTCGGAATAGAGATGGAGATTGATAACCCGGGTGATAAAATCAAACCAAATATGGTTTCTTCAATTATGATTAATGATTATAATACAAAAGATGCATTGGTGGTACCATCATTAGCTATACGTAAGGATATAACCGGAAATTTTGTATATGTTGTTAATCAGGAGAATAACAAAAATATGGTAGGAAAAAAATATATTACTACCGGCTTGTCTTACGATGATAAAACGCTTGTTAACAGTGGTCTTTTGCCCGGTGACAAGGTTATTGTTAAAGGATTTCATTTGGTAAGTGCCGGAATTGAAGTAAGACTTGTAAATTAATTGGAAATTAGGTTAACATGAAAGCAAAACAATTATCAGAACAAATAATAAGGGAGTTTAAACTAACTACTCTGGCTCTGAAAAACAAAAATACGGTTTATCTTCTTACAATATTGCTCTTGTTTTTTGGTATTTATTCGTATCAAAATCTTCCTAAAGAGCTATTTCCGGAAATTGTTTGGCCACAGATAATGGTACAAACTATTTATCCGGGTAACTCGCCCGAAGATATCGAAAACCTTATTACCCGACCTCTTGAGAAAGAAATAGAAAATGTTCGTGGATTAAAAGAGATAACATCCGTTTCGGCTCAGGATGCCTCAATGATCTTTGTTGAATTTGGTACCGATGTTGATATTGAAGATGCTCTTCGGCGCGTTAAAGATGCCGTTGATATAGGTAAAAACAATTTACCCAAAGGAGCAACCGAACTACAGGATCCGTTGGTTTTTGATCTTGACTTTTCTGAGTTTGCTATATTAAATATCAACCTATCGGGCGATTATAGTGTAGAGGAGCTTAAATACTATGCAGAAATTTTACAAGATGAATTTGAGAGTATCCCGGAGGTTTCGAAAGCACTTATTGAAGGTGTTAATGATCGTGAGATAAAGATAAACGTTGATTTACATAAGCTTGAAGCACTGGAGATATCCTTTTTCGAAATATCGAATGCTGTACGAAGTGAAAATATTTCGATGGCAGGAGGTGAAATATTACTTGGTAAAACCCGCAGAAGTATTCGTACTATCGGCGAATTTAAAAACATACACGAGCTCGAAAATATCATCATTAAGAATAAAGATGGAAACATTGTATACCTAAAGGATGTTGCCGAAGTAATTGATGGATATGCCGAACCAACCAGTTTTGCAAGATTAAATAAAAAATCTGTTGTTTCGCTTCAGGTTGTTAAAAAAGGAGGCGAAAACCTACTTTCAACAACAGACAAAATATATGATAAGCTGAACCAGGCAAAAATAGATGGCTCATTACCCGAAGGAATTGATATTTCTATTACAAACGATCAAAGTGAATCGGTAAAGATGCAGCTTAGCAACTTAGAGAACAGCATGATCATGGGGATGATATTTGTAATTATAATTCTATTTTTCTTCCTCGGTACACGCGATGCCCTTTTTGTTGGACTGGCAATTCCAATGTCAATGTTTATATCATTTGTAGTGATTGGAGCAATTGATTTCAGGATAAATATGATAGTGCTGTTTTCGTTAATCCTTGCACTGGGTATGCTCGTTGATAATGCCATTGTTGTAGTCGAAAACATACATCGATTTATTGATAATGGGTTTACGCCCTGGCAGGCAGCAAAGCAGGGCGTTGGAGAAATTGCTATGCCGATTATTGCATCAACACTTACAACGCTGGCGGCATTTTTTCCATTGGCACTATGGGAAGGTATTATGGGTGAATTCATGAAATATTTGCCTATCACGCTAATTATTGTACTTACATCGTCGTTGTTTGTTGCATTAATAATAATTCCGGTAGTTGCTGCTACCTTTATGAAAGCAAAAACCGAAAACGGAGACGGAAAAACCATTAAAAGACGAAGAAAGGCTCTTTATGTAGCCATTGGAATGATTGTTTTTGGCGGATTGCTTTTATTAACAGGAAAAAGAATTTTCCCAAATATTTTGATTCTTTTCGGAATTATTGGATTGATGCATGTTTTGTTTCTACGCAAAGCGGAATCGTGGTTTCAAGAGGTTTTTCTTGTAAAACTAGAAAGTTTTTATGCCAGAACATTGCGATTTGCTTTACGCGGTAAAAACCCATTTTTGTTTTTTGGGGGAACAATTGTGTTGCTAATAACAACAATTATGTTGTTCTTTTCGCGAATGCCTGATATTACTCTATTCCCGTCGGGTGATCCGAATTACGTTAATATTGTTGCAACACTACCTATTGGTACAGATATTACAGGAACAAATGATTTTGTAATTACCCTTGAAGATGATATTATATCATATTTAGAAAAATATAAGAATCCGGAAGGTACGCCATTGGTTGAATCTATTTTAACGACTGTGGGTAAAGGCGATCCTATGGATTTTTCTGCAGGATCAAAACCAAATCAATCTATTATTACTATTACTTTTATTGATTACGACCTGCGAGGAAAGGAAAATAGTACATCGGCAATAATGTCGGGTTTAAGTAAGCATATTATGGGTAAATATGCCGGTGTTGAAATAGAGATTTCTAAAGATGAAGGTGGGCCTCCAACGGGCAAGCCTGTAAATATTGAGATTATTGGTCAGGAATTTGATCAACTGGTATATCTTGCCGATACACTTAAAACGTTTATTGAAGTCGCCAATATTGATGGTATTGAGGGTTTAAAAATGGATATAAGCACCCAGAATCCGGAGCTACAAATTTATATCGACCGCGATAAAGCTCAGCGATATGGTTTATCAACACAAATGATTGCTTTTACTATTCGTCAATCGTTGTTTGGAGACGAAATTTCTGATTTTAAATTTGGTGAAGATGAATACCCAATACAAGTTCGATTAAAAGACGAATACCGTTACAACTTACCAGTAATGATGAATATGAAGGTTCCTGTTTTTGGCGATGGCCCTCCGGCATATATACCTCTATCGGCAGTAGCAGAATTTAAATATTCAACATCGTTCAGCTCTGTTCGCCGAAAAGATCTCGACCGGGTTATAACTCTCTATTCAAATGTTATTGAGGGTTATAATGCAAACACAATAAATACACAACTTAAGGCATTATTAGGAAACTTTGAAATGCCTGCAGGTTACCGATTTGAGTTTACCGGTGAACAGGAAGAACAAAACGAATCATCAGCATTTCTTGCTAATGCGATGCTTATTGCATTAGCATTAATTATGCTGATTCTGGTTACTCAGTTTAACTCTATTATTCTGTCTCTGATAATTTTTTCAAGTATTATATTTAGTACGATTGGTGTTTTTGGAGGATTGTGGACATTCGATATGGATTTTGTGATTATTATGACCGGTATAGGTATAATTTCGCTGGCAGGTATTGTTGTTAACAATGCTATTGTGTTAATTGATTATATTGAGCTGTTAAAAGCCAGGAGAGGAAAAGAAATGGAAATCGAAGATACAACCTATCTGCCAATTGATGTAGCTACAGATTGCGTAGTATTAGCAGGTAAAACGCGTTTACGACCGGTGTTATTAACTGCTATAACTACAATTCTTGGTCTATTGCCTATGGCTATTGGAATGAATTTCGATTTCCGCGGATTATTCCAAAACTATGATCCGAATATTTATTTTGGCGGTGATATGGCTTCGTATTGGAGTAACATGTCGTGGACGGTAATTTTTGGTTTAACATTTTCAACCTTCCTTACGCTGATTATTGTTCCTGTAATGTATCGTATTACAATTCTTACAAAAAAGAAAATTATGCACATTCTGGGACTACATTCATAAAGAGTATTATAAATTATCAATAATTGTTTTAAAAACACGGTTAATAAAGCCGTGTTTTTTTGATTTTTAGGGGTCTGTGTTGTAAATTTATAGTTTTTGTCATTATAATTTACAATTTGCGTGATTTATGAATAATCTGTTCTCATACGAACAATTGCAGCAACGAATAGATCTGCTCGAAAAAGAATTAGAGCTTATGCGAGCTAATTCGCCACAATCCTCTGGTGATGAAAACTATAAGATTTTTTATGAGATCTGCGAATATTCAAAAAATGCAATCGCAATTCTGGAAACAACAGATAATGGAGAAACATTTAAAATTACGTATTTTAATAAGAGTGCTGAGACAATTGAAAAAAAAATACGTGATGAAATTCTTGGAAAGAATATTACAGAATGTTTCCCTTCGGTTACATATACAGGTTTTCTTGATATTCTAAAGCTTGTTTATAAAACTGGCAAAGAGGAAGAGTTTACATCTAAAATCTTTATAGAAAGTAGTATTCGTAGCTGGAATCATAATTATATTTATAAGTTTTCACCTACCGAAGTTGTCTGCATTTACACCGATGAAACAAATCAACGCAGACACGAACTGGAATTGTTTGAAAGTCGCGAAAAGCTTAAACTTGCTATGGAGGCCGCCAATTATTATTCATTTGAAATAAATCTTACAACTCAAAAAATAATTGCCGATTTCGAACTTTACGAAAGCCTGGGGTATAATAAAACTGAAGCTTTGGATTTAATGCAAACTGCCGGGAGCATAATTCATCAGGATGAGTATATTGAAATTAAAGAATTTCTGGAAAGAGAACACCAGAGCGAAAAGATAGAATTTAATTATGAGTTTAGAATAAAAAGTAAAAACAATCAATGGGTTTGGTTTAAAAGCTCGGGGAAAAATATTGAATGGAATGCAGAGGGTAATCCAATAAAAATTGTAGGTCTTTTAAAAAATATACAAGCAGAGAAAGAAAACGAGATTAAATTAAAAGAAAACGAAGCTCGGCTAAAACTTGCTCTTGAGAGTGCCAAACAAGGACTTGTTGATTGGAACATTCAAACAAACGAAATATATTTTAGTCCAGAATGGGCACGAATGCTCGAATACGATCCTTCAGAAATTGAGTATACATATGATTTTTTAGTTAAAATAGGCCATCCAGATGACATTCCACAGTCTGAGAAAAACTTGAAAGAACATTTAAGTGGAGAAAAAGAGATATTCGAATCAGAGGTGCGGGTTAAAACAAAATCGGGTAATTGGAAATGGATACTAACCCACGGAAAAATTGTTGAATGGGACAAAAATGGAAATCCATTGCGCGGATTGGCAATACAAACAGATATTACCAACCTGAAAGAAGCAGAACATAAACTCGCCGAAAGTCAGGAAAAATACAAAGACCTCGTTACGCTATTGCCCGAAATTGTTTATGAAAGCGACGTTAATGGAAAACTAACTTTTGTGAACCAACGTGCCCTCGAAATTTTTGAATACACACAGGAAGACTTTGATAATGGGCTAAATGTATTACAGGTTATTATTCCTGAAGATATACCCAAGGCATTAGAAAACATTCAATTATTGCTTACAGGAAAAGGTAAAAAATTCGAGGAATATATATGTATTACCAAAAGTGGTAAAACGTTTCCTGCATTAATATATTCTGCACCTATTAAACAGAACAATGAGTTTATTGGGCACCGAGGTATAATGATTGATGTTTCGGAGCAGCAAAAAGTAATTAATGCATTACGCACAAGCGAAGAAAATTTTAAACAACTGGCCAACAACATAAATGATGCTTTCTGGCTTCGCACGCTCGATGATAAAATTATTTATGCCAACCCTGCCTGCCGATCTATAATTGGATATAATTTTAAAGAGGTTTTCGAAAATATTGAGGTTTATAAATCGTGGATACACCCTGATGATCGAAATCAAATTATAAAATTGATTGAAAAAAACCAGAAATATCCGAACACAGAGCATTACTATGAACATAGAATAATTAATTACGAAAACGAAACCCGTTGGCTGTGGATACGAACATTTCCAGTATTTAACGAAAATGGAGAAGTATACCGGCGTGCCGGTATTGCAAGTGATATAACAAATCACAGGTTAATGCTTTTAGATCTTATGGAGGCCCGAAATAGGGCAGAAGAAAGCGACCGATTAAAATCGGCATTTTTGGCAAATATGTCGCACGAAATAAGAACTCCGATGAATGGAATACTTGGATTTACGGAGTTGTTAAGTGATCCACACATTAACCCTATAGAAAAAGAAAATTATATAAAAATTATACATTCAAATGGTTTGCAGCTTTTAGCACTTATAAACGATATTGTAGATATTGCAAAAATTGAAGCCAACCAACTAATAATAACAAAAACACATTTTGAAATTCTTCCTCTATTAAAAGATGTATATAATTTATTTGCTGAAAAACAAAAAAACATTCTAAAATCAGAAATACATTTTGAGGTTGAAGTGCCAAACAATAGTGCTAATATTAAAATACATACCGATAGGTTTAGGCTTCAACAAATACTTATCAATTTACTTAACAACGCCTTTAAATTTACACAAAAGGGCGAAATCCGGTTTGGATATAACATTGTTCAAAACAATGACGATAGCCACTTTCTGTTTTATGTAAAAGATACAGGAATAGGAATCCCAGAAAATATGCAAGAGCTCATATTTGAACGATTTAGAATGCTCGAAAATAAATTTAACAAAAATAAACAAGGTACAGGACTCGGTCTTTCTATATCTAAGGGATTGTTAGAATTGCTTGGAGGAAAAATTTGGGTTAACTCTGAATCCAACAAAGGATCTGTTTTTTATTTTACTATTCCTGTGTTGGATACTTCGCATGATCTAATACAAGAAAATAAATTTAATTCTGAAATTGACATGAACAGACTAAAGAACGCCAGAATATTAATTGTTGAAGATGACATTGATAATCTTGAGTTTCTAAAACGTCTTCTTCAAATTAATGGTGCCAATGTTATCACAGCAATAACAGGTGAGGATGCAATTGAAATAATTCAAAACGATCACCAAATCAAATTAATTTTAATGGATATTCTTTTACCCGAAATGAGTGGTTATGAGGCCACAAAACGAATAAAAGAATTAAAGCCAGACCTGCCAATTATTGCGCAAACTGCTTACGCTATGCATAACGACCGGGAAAAGTGTCTCGAATATGGTTGTGATGATTATGTTTCGAAGCCTATTATTAAAGAAATCCTTTTTAAAAAAATAATTAGTTATTTATAAAATATGCAACGATCAATTCTTATAGGCTTACTATTGGCTCTAATACTTGTAATTTTTTCGGTACAAAACAGCCATGTTGTAGGGATATCCTTTTTGGAAAACCTTTAAATGCTTCGTTATCATTAGTATTAATAATTACATTGATTTTAGGAGTACTGCTGTGTTATGTTTTTTCATATCCCGGGTATCGTAAACTAAAACTGGCTGCCGAAAAAAAGAAAAACGAAAATACTTTATAGGCAATACTACTTAAGCTTGGGTTTTAAAATTTTGTTAAACATTTGCTGATAATTTCAGGCGTAATCTCCTCTTTTATAATATAATTTCTGGCACCCGCTTCGAGCATTCTAGTAATATCCTGAAGTTCAGAGTGAAATGAAACTGCAATAATTTTAATATCGCGATACATATCAACGGCTTTTTTGGTTGTTTCAACCCCATCCATAATTGGCATTTCCTTATCCATAAATACAATATCTACTGATTTTTTCAACAATATTTCCATACATTCAACTCCATTTTTGGCAGTAAGTATTTCTGTTATCCGATCAGAAAAATGCTCTACAATCATAAATTTTAAGGCATCTGAAAATCGTATGTTATCGTCCACAATAAGTATATTCATATTTTTATTTTTTTATTATTATTCGAGCTCTATTATAGAACATTTGGTTGTTAATTCAAATTTAAATCCTTTATTTTTATATGACGAAACTGAATATTTACCATTTATCATTTTAATACGGTTTATTATATTTCGTATTCCCATGCCTTTTTTTACTTCAGATAAATCATCTTCAAAAATAAATCCGACACCATTATCAGAGTACTTTAAAACAAGATTTGAGTTATTAAAGCTTAAATCTATTTCAACATTATCTGCATTTGCATGTTTTATTGTATTATTAAAAAGTTCTTTAATTATTCGGTAATATACAGCTTCAATATTAATTGGGAATCTATTATTCTCGATATTTGTATTAAATTGAACAGCAATAATACTTTTTGATTTTTCGAAAAACGATTCAACAGCGGTTTTTAGTCCATATTTATTTAATAAATAGGGATTAAGTGCGCTCGAAACCTCCCGGATATTATGGATCGATTCCTCGATAAGTATATTTAACTGCTTAATTATATAATCACTTTTCACCTGATCTTTGTTCGTTGCCATAATGTTCATATACATCTTCATGCTTGATAATAGTGGTCCAACTTCATCATGTAAATCGCTTGCTAATCTCTGTCGCTCCTTTTCTTCTGTTTCGATAATGGCATTAATCAATTTTTTCTCTAAATCCTTTCGCTCCCTAATATCTCGGGCAACAACCAATATTGCCTTTTCATTATCATAATCAATTAATTTGCTTATTACCTCTAGAGGAATTGTCTCTTTATTTTTATCAAATGCATCTATTTCAATTATTGGAAGCTCTTTACCTTCTAAAAGAAGTTTGTTTCGTTGTATTGTTTCCTCTTTATATTCTTTAGTAATAATTTCGTGTATTTTTAATCCAATAACTTGGTTTAATGATAATCCGGAATTTTCCAGAATTGCATGATTCACATTAATTATTGTTCCATCAGGTTTGGTTATAGCAATTAAATCGCTAGTACTATTAAAAATATTCCGGAATTTTTCTTCGCTGATTCTAAGTTTTTGCTCCGAAAGTATTCGATCATTGATATTTCTTAATATTGCCAACACATATGGATTATTATTAATCTTTATAATATCGGCTGAAATTAATACGATAATAATTTTACCTGAGCGGGTACGAATATCGCATTCGAAATTTCTCACATTACCCTTGGTAAGTAATTCAATATATTTTATACGATCAGTATCATTAACCCATATGTTTAATTCAACAGTAGATTTTCCTATCGACTCTTTCTTTGTAAATCCTGTAATTTGTGTACAGCCTTTATTAATATCAAATATTTTACCTGTAGAAATATCAGTAAGAATTATTGCATCGGGAGTGAAATCAAATATTTTTGAAAATTTATCTTCTGAAATTTCCAGTTTTTCTACAAATTTTTTACGCTCAGTAACATCCCTAACTATTGCCTGAATAAATGTCTCTTTGCCAAGTTTAAAAGCATTAAGACTAACTTCGGCATTGAACTGTGTTCCATCGAGTTTATTATGTACCCATTCAAATGTATTTAAATGACCGTGGATGGCCTGATTTATTTTCTCCAGAACTAATTCCTTAGAGGCTCTCCCATCTGGTTGAAATTTTGGACTAAAAACATAAGGTTGTTGGCCAATTATTTGGTCACGTTGGCAACCAAACATTTCAAGTGTTTTTTGATTACAATCGATAAAAACATCATTCTTCATTAAGAATATTGAATCATTGGCGCTTTCAAATAACCGTCTAAATTTTTCTTCGTTTTCTTTCAATGATTCTCTTGAATTATGTTGTTCGGTTATATCTTCAACCAAACAAACTCCAGCTATCTTTTCTTTTTTGTAGTTTAATATTGTTCTGAAAAAGATTCGAACAAATGTTTTCTTATTTCCTGTAACTGAAGTATACCAATCTTCGTAATAACTTTCGCCTTTAACAAATGACTGTTTTACACAATTGATTATTTGCTGGTTATTTAAATCCGTAATCATGTTTAGCCCAATCAGCCTTTCTTTGGAAGAGCCTAATATATCAACAAATTGTTGGTTACAATCTGTTATTATCCCGTTTCTATCATAATGCATTATACCTAATGGAGAATTATAAAAAATATTTTTATATTTTTCTTCGCTTTCCTTTAACGAGATCTCCGAATTTCTCCTTTCATTAATATCTTGTATTGTACCAAATATTGTTACGGGATTATTATTTAAGTCGCATTCCATATCGGCCAAACCAACTACCCACCTCTCCTGCTGGTCATTTTTTCTAACTATCTTGTAAACTTTATTAAATTGTTCTCTGTTTGTTAGAATATTGGTTAAAAAATAATCCTTCATTTCCTTTCTAAAATCGGGATGAATTAGTTTTAGCCAATTTTTGAAATCCTTTTTATAATAATCTTCTATTCCAAGTATTTTATTTAAAATAGAAGAACTTTCCCACTTATCTGATTTTACATGATAAACAAACCTTCCTAATCCAGCTATGCTTTCCGCTTTTTGGAGTAATTCTCTGTTTTCTTCGAGTTCAAACTCTGCTTTTTTTCTTCTGGTAATATCTCGAATAAGAGCCTGCATTCGTCCATCAGAAATAATTTTAGTATTCATTTCGACATATACCTTGCTCCCATCTTTTCTCAAAATTCTTCTTTCTCTATTTACTATATCTCCTTTTTTTACAAGATCGTATCGCAATGGTTTGTCCGACAGTTCTTCTTTTTCGAAAAGTGTACTTATATTATTTCCTATAAGTTCCCCCCTGCTATATCCTGTAAGCTCCAGTATACTTTCATTAGCATCAATTATTTCACCATTTCCGATACCAACCAAAATTCCATCTGCAGCCTGGTTAAATAAATCTTTAAATTTCTGTTCGCTTTTTAATATAGCTTTTTCCTTTTCTTTTAGTTTGGATATATTATGCCATACAGTATAAATCATTGTTTTGCCCTTATATGGTATGGGGGTTAGTGCCACATCAACAAAAAATTCATTATTAAACTTATCGATATGTACCCACTCGAACCTGGTATAACCTTTGTTTAAAGCGTTATTCATCATTTCTAATGCTTTCTCTTCTGATTTCCTTCCATCGGGTTGAAATTCGGGTGAAATTTGAGAAGGAGAAACATTTCGTATTTCTGCATAATTATTATATCCCAGTAAGGTAAGAGCTGCATGATTACAATCTACGAAAGTAAAATTTTCAACTAACAAAATGGGGTCTTTTGATTTTTCAAATAACAATTTAAACTTCTCTTCATTTTCCTGCAGTTGTGAAATTAACTCTTTGCTTTTGGCATTAATATGAGTAAGTTCTTGATTAATCTCTGACAGTTCTTTGTTTTGAGAAAGGTACTCTTTGTTTAATGAAACTATTTGCTGACTTTGTTCTAGTATTTTTAAATTCGCATAATAGTTTTCGGTAATATCTCTTACTATAATTTGAATAGAAGTATCATCATTAAAAACTATTTTACTTATACTTACTTCTGTAATTATTTCGGAACCATCTTTTTTACAATGAACCCATTGAAAAACTTGTTCATTTCCTTTTTCTACCTCCTTAAGAAAGTGTATTAGTTTTTCGCGTGATTTAATATTTCCAAGCTGATATTCAGGAGAAAAATCTGTTGGTGTTTTTCCGATTATTTGATTTTTTGCTACACCTAAAAGCTTTTCTGCTTTTATATTACAATTAGTAAATCTACCATCATGCATAATAAAAATTGCATCGCCAGCATCATTAAAAAGCTTTTCGTACTTTAATTGCATTGTTGCTTGATGCGCTTTTTCTGAATCGTTCATGGAAATACTTTTCTGATTTTTGATATTTTTATTTTGCATACAAATCAATTAAAAATTTACACTTTTAGCATTTCTCTAATTATTAAATCGGCAATAAAAATTCCTTTAATGGTTAAGCAAATCTTTTCATTGTTTTTTATAAGATGATTGCTTTTAACAAAAGTTTCGGCTGATTTTAACAAAAAATCAAAATACAACTTTCCAAAATCATTTTCAACTTTACGCAAACTTATTCCCCATAAAGTTCGCAGCGAGGTTAAGATATAGTCATTATATTTATCGTTTATTGTAAGTATTTCTTGTTCGCAAGGAACGTTTCCTTGGATTATTACTGATATATACTCAGGCAAACTTGAAATATTCCATTGTCGCGACGATAAATTATATGAATGTGCAGATGGACCAATGCCTAAATATTTTTCATTGTTCCAATAATTAGAATTATGCTCCGAAAAAAAACCATCGAGAGCAAAATTTGAAATCTCGTAATGAACAAATTTTTTGTCATTTGTTTTTTCAATTAATATTTCGAATTGTTTTATGCTTTCAGCATCACTTGGTAAATTAATTTTCCCTTGCTTAAGCCATTTATTAAAAATGGTATTTTGTTCAATAGTTAAGTTATAGGCAGAAATATGTTGAACATTTAGATCTAAGAGACTATCTAAATTGTATATCCAATCGTTAATTGTTAATCCTGGCAGTCCATAAATCAGGTCCACGCTTATATTATCGAAATTGCACTTTTGAGCATTTTTTATTACCAATAATGCATCGTTGGCATTGTGTCGGCGTTTCATTAATTCTAAATCCCGGTCGATAAAAGATTGTACACCTATACTTAGTCTGTTTATACCTAATTTTCGCAGATTTTGCAGGTAATCCATTTTTAAATCATCGGGGTTTGCTTCAAGAGTTATTTCAACATGGTTTTCTAATACATGATATTTATTAATTGTTGTTAAAATACTATCTATATCCTTTATGCTTAAAACAGAAGGTGTACCACCCCCGAAATAAATAGTTTTCAAACTTTCTCTTTCAAGATAATTTTTTTGCAATTCAATTTCTTTAACCATTGCTCCTACCAGTTTATCTTTACTTACTAAAGAAGCAACAGAAAAAAAATCACAGTACGAACATTTACTTTTACAAAATGGAATATGTACATATAATCCAGCCATGATTTTTTTAAAAATTTGTTATTTAAATCGAACTAAATTAACAGAAAATTATTGGCAAATTATTCAAAATTAAAAGCAAAAATTATGCTTGTGTACTCGTCTGATCTTGAGTAAAGTGCATGAATACTGTTCCACGTGAAACATTTGGCGCTTATTAACAATTTGTTTTACTATATTAACAAGGTGTATTTAAATAGTGTTTCAGTTTTAACAATTGTAAAAATCCTTTGTTCATAATAATATTTCAAAACTAATAATATCTTTACAAAAACTTACTATATGAGATTCAAAAACTACTGGAAAACCTTGCTAATAGCGGCATTCATACTTTTTGGCAGCATTATGTCTAGCAAAGAATTAAATAAAATTCCACTTTTTGAAATAAAAAACTCTGACAAACTGATTCATTTTGCCATGTATTTTGTATTAACATTCTCGATGCTCTCCTCTTATTTTAAAAGTTATTCTAATATTTCGATTAAAAGTAAAGTAATAATTTTGGCTATAGCTGGTCTATATGGATTATCTCTTGAGGGTGTTCAATACTATTTAACATCAGATCGTTCGGCCGAATTTGCCGATATGATAGCAAATACATTGGGTTGTATTATAGGATTATTAAGTTATCCTTTATTGTTGCGATTTAGCCTTTATAAAATTTTATAAAGCTATTGTTTCTCCTGAGGTAATAATCTTTAATTTAATACTTTCAATCGTTTCTGAACTAAACAATTCATAAATCTGTTTGCTTATTGGTTCGTATTTTTCGTGTAACGGACATTGCATATCATAATTATTGTTTGCCGAGCAAGATCGCAAACCTATTAAACAATTATTAAGAAAATCTAATCCGTCAATAATTTCAATTATACTCAGCAGAGTAATTTCGTTTGGTCGTTTTGCAAAATAGAAACCACCATTTGGACCTTTTATCGATTTAAGGATTTTGTTTTTCGCTAATATCTGTAATATTTTTCCTAAAAATGGACTTGGAATATCCAGTTCGGTGGCAATTTCTTTAATTCCAATTCTTTTATTATTCTCTTCTTTTAGAGCTAAATAAATTATAGCACGAATAGCATATTTACACGAATTTGACAGCATGCTTTTAAATTATAATGGTATTTTTTCTACTCTTTTTAGATGTCGGCCACCTTCAAATGATGTAGTTAAAAAAGTATCTACAATTTCTTTTGCTTGGTCAATACTAACAAATCTCGCAGGAATTGAACATACATTCGCATCATTATGTAATCTTGCCAGTTCAGATATTTCTTTATTCCAACATAAGGCAGATCGTATACCCTGGTGCTTATTTGCTGTCATACTTATTCCATTACCACTACCACATAAAGTTATTCCGAAAATAAATTCACCTTTTTCGACAGCACTAGCTAATGGATGAGCAAAATCCGGATAGTCGGCACTTTCCATTGAATGTGTTCCAAAATCTTTAACTAAGTATTTTTTAGATAATAAATATTCTTTCAATTGTTCCTTATATTCATACCCTGCATGATCAGAAGCTAAAGCTATTTTCAATTGCGACATTTGTTATTGTTTTTGATTATATATCAAAAGTAAATAATATTTTATTGGTTTATAAATCTTTTATATTTAAAATATGATTGCTCTTTATTGTTTAAAATATAATAAGTTTAATTACTATCAAAAATTAAAATAATACGTTTAATAAATAATGTATACTTCACTCCTACTCAATAATTCAAGAGTTTTTACCAATTGTTAATTAAAGTATGTTTTAGTGTTAAATGATTGTTAATTATAGTCAACAAAAATTTAAAAAATTTGTTTGTATTATATAATTCAACGCTTATATAGACATTTTTACATTAAATCAAAAATTATTTTTTAGTTTTAACCACGAAATAGTAAACAGTATTTAAACAAAAATTGAATTTAAAATATCATTTTTTTATTAGTACAAGTAACTATTAACACTATGTTCATAAAAGTATTATCTTATTAAAAATCACATAACTTATATCTTTTTATATTGTTGAAATCATATTAAGAAGTTCTTAATTTCTAATTTTGCAAGCAAATAAGTAAATTTTTAGTAACAGTATTAACAGGATATTATTATTATCATATTTATTAATTAAATTTAAATATATATAATATAAATATATGGTTGTTGAAAACACAAATATCACAGATGGATTTGTAAATTCTGAAATAGATAAGAATATTGACATTATAGCAGAAATTAACAAACTAAAAAAGGAAAAGAATGCCATTATTCTTGCTCATTATTATCAAACTGCCGATGTACAAGATATAGCTGATTTTGTTGGTGATAGTTTAGCATTATCACAAAAAGCTGCTGAAACAGATGCAAAAATTATATTATTTGCAGGTGTTCATTTTATGGCCGAAACCGCCAAAATTTTGGCTCCACAAAGTAAAGTGTTAATACCAGATTTAAATGCAGGATGTTCATTAGCTAATTCTTGTCCTCCTGATGAATTCGAAAAATTTGTAAATCAACATCCTGATCATCTTGTAATTTCTTATGTTAATACTACAGCTGCCATAAAAACATTTACTGATATTTGCTGTACATCAACAAATGCATTACAAATTGTTGATTCATTACCAAAAGATCAAAAAATAATATTTGCACCCGATCGAAATTTAGGAAATTATATTAATCGTGTTACAGGTCGTGATATGATTATTTGGGATGGTGCATGTCATGTGCATGAAGAGTTTTCGGTTGAGGGAATTTTAGCACTTAAGAAACAATATCCAAATGCACAAGTAATTTCGCATCCCGAATGTCAAAAACCTGTTCAATTAATTTCTGATTTTATTGGATCTACTGCAGCTTTATTAAAATTTACTCAGGTTGATAAAGGCAATGAATATATTGTTGCTACCGAATCGGGAATTTTACATCAAATGAAAAAAGCAAGTCCTCAAAAATTATTTATCGTTGCACCTGCAAAAGATTCAACTTGTGGCTGTAATGATTGTAATTTTATGAAATTAATTACTATTAAAAAAATATATAATACCTTGAAATTTGAAAAACCAGAAGTCATTTTAGATGATGAAACTATTCGAAAAGCAAAAAAATCAATTGATAAAATGCTTGAAATATCAAAAAAACTAAAATTATAATTATTTATTAAAAATTTGATAAGCAGGGAAAAACTCCCTGCTTTTTTTATACTTTTATGGTTTATCAATAAATAGTAAAGTGCAGTTATACAATAAAATATTACTTATATTAATTTTTTTACCAGTTATAAGTTTTGCTCAAGATAGCTTAACTCAAGATAACATTTACTTTAAGAGATATGTTTATCAAAATGGAAAAATTGCCAGCGAAGGATATTTGAAAAATGAAAAACCAGATGGGTTTTGGAAATCATTTTATGTAACCGGAATAAAAAAGTCTGAAGGTCGATGGAAAAATTATATGCTCGATAGTATTTGGGTTTTTTATGATCAATTGGGAGATACTATCGAAAAAGTTAACTATTTCGAAGGTAAAAAAAATGGATATAATTACAGGTATTTTTCTGATGATTTTGCTAAAAATATAGTTCATTCGAAAGAATTGTATGTCAATGGAAAGAAAAATGGAAATATGTTTTACTATTTTCAAAATGGTAAAGTGCAAGAAACAATACACTATTTAGATGATAAAAAAAATGGACTTGCCTATAAATATGATTCAGATAGCACAATTATTTCGATTACAAGGTATAAAGATAATGATGTTATTTACTATGAGGAAATTAACAGGTATAATAGTGAAAAACAAAAAAATGGTATCTGGAAAACATTTTATTCCGATGGAAAAGTTAAGGAAGAAAGAACTTATCTAAATGGAAAATTAAATGGATATATTAAGCAGTATGACATTCAGGGATATTTAGTAAATACTGTTAGATACGAAAATGATGAAATAGTTATCAATAATGATGATTTAAACTCTGAGATCGAGATAAAAGAAGAATATGATGATAAAGGAAATCTACTATTTCAGGGTGGATATTTATTCGATAAGCCGATTGGTATTCACAGAAATTTCAATACCAAAGGGCAAGTAATAAAAACCAGAACATTTGATATTGATGGTGTTTTGGAATCAGAAGGAATTGTAAATCAGGATGGAACACGACAAGGTAAATGGATTGAGTATTATCATGATAAAAAAATAAAAATCCAAGGAAATTATAAAAACAATCAAAAAGATGGATTGTGGATTTATTATTTTACTAATGGTCAAATTCAGCAAACCGGAAACTACTCGAATGGAAAGTTAACTGGAAATTGGAAATGGTATTACAAAAACGGGATGCTATTGCTTGACGAAAATTATATTTATGGTGTTTCTGACGGAGAATATGTTGAATATTCGGAGATAGGAGACGTTGTGGCTTCTGGGGCGTTTAGCCAGGGTTTTAAAGAAGGTGAGTGGATTTTTAGAGTAGGTGACATGATATCGAAGGGAAGGTTTGTAATGGGTCAAAAAGATGGTTTATGGCAACAATTTTATACTTCAGGTGAATTGTTTTTCGAAGGAAGATATGTACAAGGAAATCCTGATGGAAAACACACGTTTTTCTATTCTAATGGAAATGTTTTGGAAGAAAGATTCTATTCCGATGGACAAAAAGTTAAATCATGGGTTAAGTATAATGAAAATGGAGAAATATTTCTGGTTGTTCAGTACAAAGAAAATAGAGAGTATAAAATAAACGGAATAAAATTACGATTTGACAAATTCGACTAATAGATTTTTTACCTTTGCTTTATTAAATTTCAGCTGAATGGACGATTTTGATATACGAAAAAACAACCTTGAAGATAAAGAGATTGATGTTGAGAATAAATTACGGCCTTTAAATTTTCAAGGTTGTAAAGGTCAGTTTAAGGTAGTTGATAATTTAAAGGTTTTTGTTCAGGCAGCTAAAATGCGCGATGAAGCACTCGATCATGTTTTGTTACATGGTCCGCCGGGTCTTGGAAAAACTACTCTGGCAAATATTATTGCCAACGAATTAAATGTAAATCTCAGATTAACATCTGGTCCGGTTTTGGATAAGCCAGGAGATCTTGCTGGTTTGCTCACAAATCTTGAAACAGGTGATGTTTTGTTTATTGATGAAATTCATCGATTAAGCCCGGTTGTTGAAGAATACCTGTATTCGGCAATGGAAGATTATAAGATCGATATAATGATTGATAAAGGGCCAAGTGCCCGATCGGTGCAATTATCACTAAATCCATTTACATTGATTGGTGCTACAACAAGATCCGGATTGTTAACCAGTCCGCTACGTGCACGTTTTGGAATAAGTCTTCATCTCGAGTATTACGATCAGGATATTTTAACCAGCATTGTTAAGCGATCGGCGAGTATTTTAAATGTTGAGATAAAAGATGATGCTGCAAAGGAGATAGCTTTTCGGTCAAGAGGAACACCACGTATAGCAAACTCTTTGTTGCGACGTGTTCGAGATTTTGCACAGGTTAAGGGTGATGGAAAAATTGATATCGAAATATCACGCTTTGCTCTTAAGGCTTTAAATATAGACAAACATGGTCTCGACGAAATGGATAATAAAATACTATTAGCAATTATCGATAAATTTAAGGGAGGACCGGTTGGTTTAAATACAATCGCCACATCAATTGGCGAAGAAGCAGGAACAATTGAAGAAGTTTACGAACCTTTTTTAATTAAAGAAGGTTTTATGAAAAGAACTCCACGAGGAAGAGAAGCTACAGAGTTGGCTTATAAACATCTAAACCGAATACATCTTTCCGACGATCAGAAAAAGCTTTTTTAATTTGTATTGTCACTGCGAGGCCTGTTTATGGTTCATAGCAGTCTCTTAAAAAAGTCATTTGTTTCGCTTGCCTCTGGCAGCATTCTTTAGATTGCTTTACTACGCCTGCCAGCCAGCAGGCTGGTTCGTAATGACAAAAAAAGAGGATTAAAAATCCTCTTTAATATATCCAATTATTGTGTTATACTTTTAGTTAAAGGCATTCGAGATTTTTTCCAGCCTTTTAACATCTAGAATTTTTATTTTTCGGCCGTTGATATCAATGAGTTTATCTTGTTTAAATTCGGAAAGTAAACGAATTACCGATTCAGTTGCTGTACCAACAATATTTGAAAGTTCTTCGCGGGTTAAAGAAACCTGTAATACATTATCATCATCTAAATTAAATGTATCCATAAGTTTTAGAAGCACTTCGGCGAGTCTTTCGCGTACAGTTTTTTGTGCTATGTCGGTAATATAAGCATTGGCCACACCAAGTTCTTTGCAAGTTAATTGCATCATGGCCAAAGAAAAGTTTCCATTTGTTTTAACCAGGCTGATTAAAGTCTCCCCGGGAATAAAACAAAGAACAGCATCTTCGATTACTTTTGCAGAGGAGCAAGCTAATTCACCACTAAGTATTGAGCGAAAACCAATAAGATCGCCTTTTTTAGCAAAGGCAATTATCTGTTCTCTACCATCAATGCCTGTTTTAAATATTTTAAGAACACCGGAGTTCAAGCAATAAAATCCATTTGTTCTACTTCCCTCATGATAAATTACATTGCCGCGTTTATAAAAATTACAAACCTTTTCCTGATTTACTTTCTGATGTTCTTCAGGAGTTAAATGTCTGAAAATGGTATCAAAATCATTTATACAAGTCTCGCAAAAAGGTATTAAATCTCGGTTCTTCATTACGGTTATGTTTTTATCAGAATCAGAATATGTTTAAACCATTCATTTATAAGTAAAAACAAATGTTCTAAACACAAAATTATATTATTTGTTCTATATAATGTAATTTAGACTATGCAAAATAAAATATATTTGTAAAAAATATCGATATGTAAATATATAAATAATATGAAAACATCTTTAAATTTAAATTGGATTGAAAATATGTCGTTCGAAACCGAATTGAATGGACATAAAATACTAATTGATGCTGCTCCCGAAGTAGGTGGAAATGATAAAGGTCCAAGACCTAAGGCACTAATGCTACTTGCGCTTGCTGGTTGTACTGGTATGGATGTAGTTTCTATACTAAAAAAAATGAAAGTTGAATATGATAAAATGAGTATTGAAGTACAGGCTGACTCAACGGAAGAACACCCGGTGCATTATATTAAAATGCATGTTGTTTATAAATTTTGGGGAAAAGATTTGCCTTTGGATAAAATAGAAAAGGCAGTTAGTTTGTCGGATGAAAAATATTGTGGTGTTTCTGCTGTTTATAAAAAAGCAATGGAAATGACACATGAAATTCAGGTTAATCCATAAGCATTGAACTATTCACGATTCGATGAGCTCTGAATGACATAAAGAATATTTAAATTTGTCATATTGGGCCCACATGGCATTCCTAATCGGCTGGTAAACAGGCGGTCAGGCCTGTCGAACTTTTCTCTTGTTAAGTAAAAATATGAACTACCTACTTCCAGTTGGGACTGTTTTAAAGTATTTGTATAATTAAAACGAAGCCTTAAACTGGTTTAGGAAACGGATATCATTTTCAAAATATAAGCGAAGATCGTTTACTCCATATTTTAACATAGTTATTCGCTCAATACCCATACCGAAAGCAAAACCAGTATATTTTTTACTGTCAATTTTGCAGTTTTCAAGAACATTGGGATCAACCATTCCGCAGCCCAATATTTCGAGCCATCCTGTGTATTTACATACATTACATCCTTTGCCACCACAAATATTGCAGGCTACATCCATTTCGGCCGATGGTTCGGTAAATGGAAAATAAGATGGTCGTAAACGAATCTGTGTTTTTTCGCCAAACATTTCTTTTGCAAAAAACAGGAGTGTTTGCTTTAGGTCGGCAAAAGATACGTTTTCATCAATATAAAGTCCTTCGACCTGATGAAATATACAATGTGCACGTGCGCTAATTGCCTCGTTACGAAATACACGGCCCGGAGAAATGGTGCGGATGGGAGGTTTAGAATTTTCCATAACTCGAACCTGCACTGAGCTGGTATGGGTTCGCAGCAAGATTTTATCTTCGGGTTTTATAAAAAAGGTATCTTGCATATCTCTTGCCGGATGTTCAGCGGGGAAATTTAATGCTGAGAATACATGCCAGTCATCTTCAATTTCTGGTCCTTCGGAAACAGTAAAACCAATACGTTTAAAAATATCAATTATTTCATTTCTCACAATTGATATGGGGTGACGAGTTCCTGTTTTTACAGGATCGCCAGGTAAGCTTAAATCAATTGCTTCTAAAGAGCTTGTAGTATCTTCAAATTTCAATTTAAACTCGTTAATTTTTTCCTGAACGATGTCTTTTAGCTCATTTAGTTTTTGCCCTACATCTTTTTTGTTTTCACGTGGAACGTTTTTAAATTCCTCAAAAAGATCGGCAATTATACCTTTTTTACCAAGGTATTTTATACGAAAAGGTTCAACATCGTTTATTGCAGCAGCAACAAAGTGCTTACAGTCATTAATGTAACTTTCAATTTTGGTAATCATAAAAAATAATTAATTCAGGCTATAATTTTTTTATTCGCATTCTAATATCTTTCACTGGGCGGTCGTTTGCGTCTGTTTCAACTGCAGCAATTTTGTCAATTATTTCAAGACCTTCAACTACTTCACCGAACACGGTGTATGCCATATCAAGGTGAGGAGTTCCTCCAATTGTTCTATAAACCTCTTTTTTAAATTCAGGAATTGTATAATATCCTTCAACTTTAAATTGCTCTTCGGCAGCGGCTCTTGCTATTGGCAACATGGCAACATTATCAATTATCCCGCCAGTTTCAAAGGCTTTATTTTTTAATTCCTCCAGTTTTTTTGTAATAAGGTTATTTAACCTTGTGGCATTTATTCTATCTTCTACTTTCTTAAAATCATCATCAGTAAATACTTTGCCCTGAACAATATAAAATTGAGAAGCGGCAGATCTCATTTCGGGGTTTACATCATCACCCTCTCGAGCAGCTGCAATAACACCTTTTTTATGAAATATTGTATCAATAAATTCTGCTGGTATTGTATAGTCTGGGCCTCCATTACCTAAGAGCTCGCCTGGTTTTGCATTTCTCGAATCAGGATCTCCTCCTTGAATCATAAATCCGTTAATTACACGATGAAAAAGTACATCGTCAAAATAGCTATGTTCTATAAGTTTTATAAAGTTTTCTTTATGTAATGGTGTTTCATCATATAACTTGAAAATAATATCACCATAAATGGTTTCAATTTTATAAAGTTGCTCTTTTTGCTTTTGCGTTTTTTGGGTACACGAATACAAAAGTAAAAATGCAATTAGTGAAACAAATAGTAAATTTTTCATAGTAACTTTGAATTATTTAAAAAACAAAAATAGAAACAAATATTAGTAATAAAAAAATAAACAATATGTAAAAGAGAATAAGATATGAATTACAAGCTTATTTCATTTGTTTTTTTAAGTTTTATCATGCTAAATTATTCATTTGCTCAAAAAAAAGTTGGATTAGTTTTGAGTGGTGGTGGCGCAAAGGGATTTGCTCATATTGGTGTTTTAAAAGCTCTTGAAGAAAATAATATACCCATTGATTATATTACAGGAACATCAATGGGAGCAATAATTGGTGGATTATATGCTTCTGGGTATAGCCCAAAGGAAATAGAGGAATTAATATTATCTGAGGATTCAAAAAGATGGGCGACTGGTATAATCGAGCAACAATATATTTATTATTTTAAGAAAGAACCTGCTAATGCAGAGATGGTTAATTTTAATATTCAATTTAAAGACAAAGAGGCAAAAGCGCAACTTCCGACCAACCTAATTGCTACGCATCAGCTTGATTTTGCTGCAATGCAGTTATTTGCCAAAGCAATCTCTACCGCTTGTTATAAATTCGACAGCTTATTTATACCCTTTAGGTGTATTGCTACAGATATTTATAAAAACCAAGCAGTTGTTTTAAAAAGTGGAGATTTAGGAAAAGCCATAAGAGCTTCCATGACATTCCCCTTTTATTTTAAGCCCATTGAGATTGATAGCGTTCTGTTATTTGACGGAGGGATGAAAAACAATTTTCCTCAAGATGTGATGATCGAATCTTTTAATCCCGATTATATTATTGGTAGCAAAACTACAAGTAATTCTCTTAAACCTGATCCCGACGATATTTTTGTTCAGTTAGAAAACATGTTAATGAGCAAAATTGATTTTGATTTGCCTCAAAATGGTATTCTTGTTGAATCAAAATTCGAAGATATTAGCCTACTTGACTTTGATAAAACGGAATTCATTATTCAAATCGGTTATGATAATACATTAAAACTTATTGATAGTATTCAAGCATTAATTCAAATTAAATCAGACACCATAGTATTATCTAAAAAGAGAGAAGAATTTAAAAACAAAAGTAAAGATCTTATTTTCAGAGATATTTTTATAAAAGGATTAGATAACAACGAAAAAAAGTTTGTTATTAATAGTATTTATAGAAAAGATACAATTTTCAACATTTTTGATTTTAAGAGAGAATATTTTAAGCTATTAGCTGATGGTACAATATCTTCAATAATTCCTGAAGCCCGGTATAATAGTAAAACATCTTTTTACGATTTGTTTTTAAGTATTAAAGAAAAAAGCAGTTTTAATGCTGGTATTGGAGCCAATATTTCGTCGAATGCAATTAATCAGGGCTTTGTAAGCCTGGAGTCAAATCAACTTGGATTATTTTCTCGAATATTTAATTTAAATATTTCCTTTGGGAGATTATATAGTTCATTGCAGCTAAAGGCAAGAGCTGATTTTGCAACAAAAATACCTATTGGCGTGTCTGCTTATTATACAATTAACAGATGGAATTATTACACTAGTAATTCTGAGCCAGCATTCGAAGATGTAAGAAATCCGTATTTAATTAAAAACGAAAACAATATTAAGGTTAACTTTTTTACTCCAATAAAAACCACGGGATTATTTAGAATTTCTGCAGCATATGGAGACGTTAAAGATGAATATTACCAGATTATGCATTTTCTAAAATCTGACACGGCAGATATTACAAATTTCAGCTATTTTAATTTTCAGGTTGCTTTCGAAAGAAACACATTAAATTATAAGCAATATCCAACACAGGGTGTTTTTCAAAATATAAGTATAAATTATCTTTTTGGTAATGAAAGTTTTATTCCCGGATCAACATCAATTACAGATGCAATAATAAAACAGAAACATAATTGGTATAATATTCGTTTTACCCACGACAAATATCTTAAATTTGGCAAACGAATTTCTTTTGGATATTACCTTGAGGCGGCGTATTCAAATATGGATTTTTTTAGTAATTATACCTCTACGATTTTAAATGCTAATGATTTTCAACCAACGCCGCAGAGCAAAACGCTATTTATAAATTCTTATAGATCACATTCATTTTTAGCTGTAGGTATTAAACCAATTATATTTTTAACCAACGATATTCATCTAAGGGCCGAAATATATGGAATGGTGCCATATCAAAAAATTTTGTTCGATGAGAGCAATAAGGCCTATTATGATATAAGCCTAAATAATCCAACGGTTCTTGCAAATGCAGCAATAGTGTATCAAACCATATTAGGTCCAGCCAGTTTAAGTATTAATTATTATGATAAATTGGACAAGAAGTTTTATTTTGTATTTAATTTTGGATATATATTATTTAATAAAAAAGGTAACGATTAATTCTAAGAAAAATTGAATCAGATTAAACGACTCGCTGGACAAACGATTATATACGGTTTTGGAACAATTGCTCCAAGAATATTAAATTTTCTGTTATTAACACCACTTTATACACGTATTTTTTTGAAAAGTGAGTATGGCGTATTTACCGAATTATACGCATATATAGTATTTCTGTTGGTAATTCTTACCTATGGAATGGAAACCGGATTTTTTCGATTTGCAAAGAGCGAAAAAGACTTTAGAACGGTATACAGCACAAGCCTTATAACATTGTTTACAACCTCATTAATTTTTGTTGTGTTTACTTCTATTTTTTCACATCAATTAGCATCTGCAATTGATTATGAACACAATGCAAATTTTATTCGATGGTTTTGCATTATAGTAAGCATCGATGCTTTTACATCGATTCCATTCGCAAAGCTCAGATATGAGGGGAAAGCAAAAAAATTTGGACTTCTAAAAATCGTAAATGTATTGGTTAATATTGGATTTAATGCCATATTCTTTATGGTGTTTCCTTTGATTTATAAGAATAATCCAGAGCTATTAAAATATGTTTATAATCCTGAATTAGGCGTTGGCTATGTATTTATTGCCAATTTAATTGCAAGTTTGGTTACGCTGCTACTATTAATACCCGATATATTTAGTTTTAAAATAAGATATGATTTTGAACTAATAAAAAGAATGATGGTTTATTCTTTTCCATTGCTAATTGTTGGTATTGCAGGAACAATAAACGAGGTATTAGACAAAATACTAATGAAACATCTTGTTCAAGATCCTTCAACAGCCCTTGAGCAGGTAGGTGTTTATGGTGCAAATTATAAGCTGGCAGTACTCATGACAATATTTATACAGATGTTCAGATATGCCGCCGAACCCTATTTCTTCTCTCGTATGGATGATAAAAATGCAAAGGAACAGTATGCAACTATTATGAAATATTTTATAATTATCGGTTTGTTCATATTTTTAGGTGTTATGCTTTATATTGATATTTTTAAGCACTTTATTGGTACCGAATTTCATTCCGGTTTAAAAATTGTTCCAATTATTTTGCTTGCCAATCTATTTTTGGGTATTCTTTATAATCAATCAATGTGGTATAAATTAACCAACCTTACTAAATACGGCGCTATGATTTCATTAATTGGTGCAGCAATTACAATTATTTTAAATATTTTACTTGTTCCTGTTTTTGGTTATATGGGCGCAGCCTGGGCAACACTTATTTGTTATACATCCATGATTATTGTTACTTACTTTATGGGTCAGAAATACTATAAAATTAATTACGACCTAAAAAATATTAGTATATATTTTGCAGTTGCTATTGTTATATATATGGTAAATAGATTATTGGCAATTGATTCCTTTAATTTGCAACTAATTGTTAGTACTATATTTGTAATGATTTATGCCCTATTTATTTATAAAAAAGAAGATGTTTTAATGATTTTTAACAAATAGGATAGCATTATAATTATAATAGTAACCGTATAATTCATAAGTTTGAATTTTTAAAACAACAAATAATGGAAGTAAAAATTATTAATAAATCAAATAACCCATTGCCAGAATATGGTACTGAGCATGCTGCAGGAATGGACTTGCGCTCTTTTTTAGCAAGCCCGGTTACTCTTAAACCATTAGAAAGATTATTAATTCCTACTGGACTTTTTATTGAACTCCCTATAGGTTATGAAGCTCAAATAAGACCTCGTAGTGGTTTGGCTTTAAAAAAAGGATTAACTGTTCTAAATACACCTGGCACAATCGATGCTGATTATCGCGGAGAAATAGGTGTTATATTAATTAATCTTTCAAATATGGATGTTATTATCGAATCGGGCGAAAGAATTTGTCAGATGGTAATATCAAAACACGAACATGTTTTATTAAATGATGTAAATGATCTCTCGCAAACTGAACGAGGCGCTAGAGGATTTGGTAGTACTGGTACAAAATAATTTATGCTTTAAGCATATTTAATAATCTCCGGATTGAAAATAATTTAACTATGATCTTTATAAGGATAAATAATAAGCATAAGCTTTTACTACAAGTAATTTTAGTTTTTTTACTGATTATTTTTCAAACATCTTGTGTTACAAAAAAAACTACAACGCAGGAAAAATCTGTGGGCAAAAAAACAATCTCAACAAAAAATACCGATCAATATTATTATACATTTCTGGAGGCTAATCGTCAAAAGCTTTTGGGTGATTTAAAATCAGCATTAATATTATTTAATCAGTGTATTGTACTAAATCCTGAATCATCAGCGAGTATGCATGAAATAGCTCAAATAAATGGAGCGCTTAATAATTATGAATTAGCTGTCAAATACGCAAAAATGGCTATTCTGCACAATCCTGAGAATAAATGGTATTACTTTACTCTTGCTGAGTTATATATTAGCACACAGAATTATGAAAAAGCTGCTGAAACATACGAAGAAATTCGAAAAATAGAACCCAATAATTACGAAGTACACTATTATCTGGCAATGCTTTATAAGCAATTAAATAAAAATAATGAAGCTTTAAAATTATTTATCGAACTAGAAGATAAGATCGGAATTAATGAAAATATCTCTATAAATAAACAGCAGATATATTTACTACAAGGCAATAGAACGAAAGCATATGACGAAATAAACAAACTGATAAATCATTTTCCAGGAGAAGCGAAATATTACGGAATATTAGCCGAAATGTATACAAGGGACAATCTTTTTTTAAAAGCTGAAGAGAACTATAAATTGTTATTCGATATAGATAGCATTAATCCTTATGGACAGTTGTCTATAGTTGATTATTACAGAAAAAAAATGGATTATGATAATGCATTTTTAACTATTGATAAGATTATTGAAAATGATCTAACAGAGTTCAATTCAAAAGTTTTGACATTGGCCTCATTGCTCAATTCGCCAAAAGAATTTAGTTTATTTAGCGATAAAATAGAAAAGAGTTTGCTAAAACTCAAGGAAAAGTATAGCTCAGAAAAAGATGTGTATACTTTACTTGCCGACTTTTCAATTAAAAAAAACAACTATAACGACGCGGCCAATCATCTTGAATATATAATCCAGAATTTTGAAAGCAATGATTTTATTTGGGAACAACTTATTACTCTGTATAGCGTACAGGGTAAATTTCAATCTATGTATGATAAATCATCAATAGCAATTGATAGTTTTCCGCAAATAGCAAGCTTTTATTTATATAATGGAATTTCTGGCCTTCAAATTAATAAAGTTGATGAAGCAATTAGTTCTTTAAATCAGGGATTAAAACTTGTTGAACCTAATAGTGAGCAAGAAATCAATATTTTTATATATTTAGCAGAGGCTTATCAGGAAATAAAAAATTACACACAATCTGAATTTTTTTACGAAAAAGTACTAGAAAAACAACCGGACAACCTGTTTGCGATAAATAATTATAGCTATTATCTTTCATTACGCGATCAAAAGCTTGAATACGCTGAACAAATTAGCAGAAAAACAGTTGATGCAGAACCTGAAAATTCAACATATCTAGATACTTATGCATGGATTTTATTTAAGCTGGGTAGATATCAAGATGCCTTATATTTTATTAAAAAGGCCTATGATTATGGAGGTTATCAAAACGATGTGATTGTTGAGCACTACGGCGATATTTTATTTAAAACCAAGAATATTACTGAGGCATTGAAAATGTGGGAACTATCAAAAATGCTTGGAAACAAAAGCCTTGAGCTTTTAGATAAAATTGAAAAAAACAAATAAGAATAGACATGAAGTTTTTATATAAAATATTATTTTGGTTAGTTTGTTCATGTGGATTATTACAAAGTTGTTCTGTTCAAAAAACAGTGATAGATAATTCAGAAAAAGTAATAAACAACTCTGAATTAATAAAAAACCTTAATATCATTGAATTAGAATCTCAACAAATTGTGATTAAAGGATCTAAAATTTCTATTGACGACAATTCCGGATTTACTAATCTCAGAGCTAATATTATAATAATAAAAGATTCTGCGATTCTTGTTTCTATTTCTAATTCATTAGGTATAGAGATTACACGAGCATTAATATTGCCCGATAGTATTAAGGTTTTAGATAGGATAAATAAAACCTATTTAGAAGAGGGATACCCCGAACTTGAAAAAAGATTTTCTATTGCCTTAGATTTTTTCCAAATACAGAGCATAATACTTGGAGATTATATGTCAGTTATAAAAAACAATGTAAATTCTGAGAACAAATTGAAATCAGAGCAAGGAAATTATAAAATAATAGACAATTATAAAATAGGTATTAATGATCGGATTGAAACAGTATTGATAATTGATCAAAACCATTTTTTTATAAATAGAGCAACAATTTTATTCGAAAAAAAGAAACAAGAATACGATATAGTATATAGTGATTATTTTAAAATTGAAAATTCGTTATTTCCTGGTTTGTTGGAAATAGAATATAAAAAGAATAAGGAAAATATTAAATTAGCGATTCAAAACAAGAATATTAGATTTGAACCTACCCGCAAAATGATGATTGATGTACCAGCTAGCTATGAACTTAAATGAAAAGTAAATTATGCTAATTAATTTTTTCCAGAATAAAATTTTATTAATTGTATTTTTAATAAGCATTTCAAATGTTTGTTTGGGGCAAAATAGACAAGACCTGGAGCAAAAAAGAATTAAAACAGAGGAAGAAATTAAGTTATCTAATCAAATTTTAACAGAAACGGCACAATCAAAGGTTGCAGGAATAAATAGATTACTCGTTATAAAAAAACGCATAATACTTCGTGAGCAGTTAATTAGTGATATCACAAACCAGATTACGTTAATTGAAAAACAAATAAATGAAAAAAATGAGTTAATAAATAAACTTGAGATAGAAATAAAACTTTTAAAAGAGGAATATGCCAAACTTATTTATTTTGCATATAAAAACAGAAGCAATTACGATAAAATTATGTTTATCCTTGCTGCTAGCGATTTTAACCAAGCTTATAGAAGAATTAAATATATACAACAATATACAAATTACAGACAAAAACAAGCTGTACAAATTGTCTATAAACAGAAAGAACTCGAATACGAAATAAATTCTTTAAAAGATAAAAAGAATGAAAAAGTACAACTGCTTTCTGAAAAAGAAAAGGAAAAGCTTCAGTTAAGTTCCGAGCAAATTAAGGAAAACCAAGAAGTAATTAATTTAAAGAAAAGAGAAAAGGAATTAAAAAGGAAAATTGAAGATTATAAAAGAGCAATGAACAAGCTGGAAACAGAAATTGCTGAACTTATTGCTCGCGAAATTGAGGAGAAGAAAAAATCTAAAGGGATATCCCTCTCAGAAGAAGCAATTTCTAGTGGTTTTAAAAATTCAAGGGGAAAGCTTGACTGGCCAATAGATAAAGGAATGATAATTCGCGAATTCGGTGAAAGTAATCATCCTGTTTTAAAGGGTATTTTGATAAATAATGAAGGAATTGATATTCGTACATCAAAAGATGAACGTGTTAAGACGATTTATGAAGGGTTGGTAAAAAAAGTTTTTGCTGTACCTGGAGGAAATATGGCTATTATTATTCGTCATGGTCATTATCTCACCTTGTATTCAAACATTGTAAACGTTAGAGTTAAACCAGGAGATAAAGTAATAAAAGGACAACATATTGGAGATGTTTATTATACTAAAAACGATGATAATAGCTCTGTGTTACATTTAAGAATTTATGAAGAAACACAAGTGTTAAATCCGAAAATTTGGTTGTCAAAAAAGTAAAAAAGAAATTAAAAAAGCTATTTTTGAAAATACAATAATAAAAACGCAACAAAAAATTGCAAATACAGTATACAATACATAATAATTATATAAGGTCAAAAAAGTGCTAACTCAAGAAGTAAAAATGAAAAAAAGTATCTTAATTGATTCTAAAATTGAAAACATCAGCTTGGTAGAAAAATTAGTTGATGAAGTTTCTGAAGAAGCCCGGATAAATTCTGAAATATATGGCAAAATGCTTATAGCTACTGTTGAAGCTGTAAATAACGCCATTGTTCATGGGAATAAGGAGGACGAATCTAAAACGGTTAATATCGCTTTTTTAATAGAAGAAGACGTAATACGTATTTTTGTAGAAGATCAAGGTCCGGGTTTTGGATTTAACAACGTTCCGGATCCAACAATTCCCGAAAACATTGAAAATATTCATGGTAGAGGGGTTTATTTAATGAAACACCTTGCTGATAATGTCTTATTTCATGGAATAGGAAATAAAGTTGAGTTAATTTTCAACCGCGCATAAAATGGCTGTCTTATTTTTCAATGAAGATACCAAGCTTAATTTAAAAGGAAAAAGATTACTGAAAAAATGGATTAAAGAATCTGTTTATAACGAAGAAAAAACCTTAGGAAATATAAATTTTATTTTTACATCAGACAAATATCTTCTGGAAATTAATAACAAATACCTTTCTCACAACTACCTCACTGATATTGTTACATTTGATTATTGTGAAAACAATATAGTTAATGGAGATATTTATATTAGCATTGAAACTGTTAAGAACAATTCATATCGTTTTAACGTTACTTATCTTGAAGAATTAAGGAGAGTTATTATACATGGGGTGCTTCACCTTATAGGTTATAGTGATTCTGACGAAAAAGAAAAAAAGGAAATGAGAGAAAAGGAAGACTTTTATTTAGCCTTATTAAAAAATCTTTCATAATTTTCGGACAAATAATAAAACTATGAAATGTTACCTGATTATGATGTAATTGTGGTTGGTGGAGGTCATGCTGGTTGCGAAGCCGCTGCCGCTGCTGCCAACATGGGCTCAACGGTACTGTTGATTACTATGGATATGACCAAGTTTGGTCAAATGTCTTGTAATCCTGCCATGGGAGGTATTGCAAAAGGACAAATTGTAAGAGAAATTGATGCACTAGGAGGATATTCTGCTATTGTAACTGATAAAAGCATGATTCAGTTCCGAATGCTTAATAGATCTAAAGGTCCTGCTATGTGGAGCCCAAGAGCACAATGTGACAGGGTTCTGTTTTCTGTTGAGTGGAGAAATCTTCTTGAAAATACGGAAAATTTGGATTTATGGCAGGATCAAGTTGTTGAACTTATAATAAATGATAACAAAGTAGGCGGAATAAAAACAAAGCTTGGAATCATATTTAAATCTAAAACTGTTATTCTTACCAACGGAACATTCATTAACGGATTAATGCATGTTGGACGAGCTCGTGTAGAAGGTGGCAGAGCAGGAGAGTCTTCCTCTACTGGCATATCTGAACAATTATTACAACACGGATTTGAGGTTGGACGTATGAAAACAGGTACACCTGCACGAATTGACGGAAGAACAATTGATTTTTCAAAACTACAAGAGCAAAAGGGAGATGAAGATGGAGGGCAGTTTTCTTTTCTTACATATGACAAGAAGCCTAATAATAATAAAAGCTGCTGGATCACTTATACAGGCCCAGAGGTTCATGAAATATTGGAAACGGGATTCGACGATTCTCCTCTCTATAATGGGACAATTGAAGGAATAGGACCAAGATATTGTCCAAGTATCGAAGATAAAATAGTTACATTTGCCGACAAAGAGAAGCATCAGCTTTTTTTGGAGCCAGAAGGACACAATACGGTTGAGTATTACATTAATGGATTTTCATCATCTCTTCCCTGGGAAATACAATATAAAGCATTAAGGAAAATAGCAGGTTTAGAAAATGTAAAAATTTTTCGTCCAGGATATGCAATTGAATACGATTATTTTCCTCCAACTCAACTTTACCACACATTAGAAACAAAAAAAATTAGTAATTTGTATTTTGCTGGGCAAATAAACGGGACGACCGGATATGAAGAAGCTGCGGCACAAGGATTAATGGCTGGGATAAATGCAACACTTAAAGTTGCTGGGAAAGAAAGCTTTGTACTAAGTAGGGACCAGGCATATATTGGTGTTTTAATTGACGATTTAGTAACCAAGGGTGTAGATGAGCCATATCGAATGTTTACATCACGAGCAGAATATAGAATATTACTTCGACAAGATAATGCAGATATTCGTTTAACTGAGTTATCGAATCGTATTGGATTGGCAAAGGATGAAAGATTGACGATGTTGATTTCGAAAATTAAATCCAGAGACAAGCTTATTAAATTTATAAAGACCTATAGCCTGGATCCAGAACAGATAAATCCATATTTGATTGGCTTAGAAACGTCTCCTATAAAACAAAAGAAAAAGCTTTTTGAGTTAATTTTACGACCACAAATTAGCATTAATCAAATTAAATTTGCCTTGCCTGCATTAAATGATGAAATTAATAAAATAGGTTCAAGACAAGAGGAGGTTGTTGAGGCAGCAGAGGTTTTGTTAAAATACTCAGGTTATATTGAAAGAGAGCAACAGATAGCAGAGAAACTCAAAAGGCTCGAGCATATTAAAATTCCCGCTAACTTTGAATATGAGAAAATATTATCTCTTTCAACGGAGGGTAGGCAGAAACTAAAAAAACAGAAACCTGAAAGCATAGGACAGGCAACTAGAATAAGTGGAGTATCACCATCTGACATTAGTGTTTTACTTGTTTATATGGGAAGATAGGGATGGGTTTAGGTAATTCGTTCCACGTGGAACAAAAATCATCTTTTTTATGGAAAAATCATTTGTTGTAACAGGAAAAGTCGTTGATATTTTTAATCGACGGATATATAATGCAAAGGTTTATGTTTTGAATCAGAAAATTCAAAAAATAGAAGAAACTAACGAAGAATTTGCCAATTATATTCTTCCTGGTTTAATCGATGCCCATGTTCATATTGAAAGCTCAATGATGATTCCTTCTTCTTTTGCTATGGCAGCAGTCAAACACGGAACGGTTGCCACCGTTTCTGATCCTCACGAAATTGCTAATGTTATGGGAATAGAAGGCGTAGAGTTTATGATACAGAACAGTAAAAAAGTGCCGTTTAAATTCTATTTTGGCGCTCCGTCATGTGTTCCTGCAACCTCTTTCGAAACATCGGGTGCTGTTATTTCTGAAAAGGATATAAAAACAATGCTTGAAAATCCTGATATACACTATTTGGCAGAAATGATGAATTTTCCTGGTGTAATTTTTAATGACAAGGATGTTATAGCAAAAATTGCACATGCAAATAATTTAAAAAAGCCTATTGATGGACATGCTCCAGGACTTTCTGGTGATAAATTGAAAATATATTCTGATTATAATATTACAACCGATCATGAATGTACAACCGTTGATGAAGCAATTGAAAAAATAAATTGCGGAATAAATATTCAAATTCGGGAGGGAAGTGCTGCCAAAGATTTTGAAAATTTATTTCCATTGCTTAATAATTATCCCGAAAAAGTAATGTTCTGCACTGACGACTGCCACCCAGACGATTTAATAAAAGGGCACATTAATAAAATACTTAAAAATTCTGTTGAAAAAGGAGCTGATATATTTAATATTATACGTGCAGCCACCTTTAATCCGGTCAAACATTATAATCTAGACGTTGGGTTACTTCGAGAGAATGATCCTGCTGATTTTATTGTTTGTAATGACATTGTTTCTTTTGATGTGCTTCAAACGTATATTAACGGAAAAAATGTTTTTGATAATGGAGTTGTCCTTATTGAGCCAGTTGTTGAGAATCCAATAAACAGGTTTAATTGCAAAGCTATTTCAGAAAAAGATATTGTTGTCCCATATAATGGATTAAATATTCAGGTTATTGTGGCCAGGGACGGCGACTTAATTACAGGAAAAACAATAGAAAAACCATTGGTAAAAAATTCATACATTGAATCTGATACAGAAAGAGATATTTTAAAAATAGTTGTTATAAATAGGTATAACGCAAGCAAGCCCGCAGTTGGATTTATTAAAAACTTCAACCTTAAATCAGGTGCTATGGCCGGAAGCATTGCCCACGATAGTCATAATATTATTGCCATAGGAGTAAACGACGCAGATATTGTTAGTGCCGTAAATCGCCTAATTATTAATAAAGGAGGTATTGTGGCAATTGATGGAGTTAGAATTGAAGAGCTAAAACTTGATGTTGCTGGACTTATGTCAACAGAAAAGGCAGAAATTATTGCTGACAAGTATCATAAGGTTTCAAAAATGGTGAATGAGCTGGGATCTCGATTAACAGCTCCTTTTATGACTATGGCTTTTATGGCCTTATTGGTTATTCCCGATTTAAAAATTGGTGACAAAGGCCTTTTTGATGTGTCTAAATTTGAATTTACATCTTTGTTTGTTGAATAATGGCCAAAAATTCTTCTTCGCAAGAGTTAAAAATTGATATAACCGTGTTTCCAGATAGCCCGGGGGTGTATCTTTTTTACAATACTTCAGATGAAATAATATATGTTGGGAAAGCGAAAAATATAAAAAAAAGAGTTTCCTCTTATTTTACAAGAGAAAATTACGAGAATAATAAAGTAAGAGTTCTGGTAAGCAAAATATCCAGAATTGAATATATTGTTGTTAATACAGAATCAGACGCATTATTGCTCGAAAACAATCTTATTAAAAAGCATAAGCCAAGGTATAATGTTTTATTGAAAGATGACAAAACCTATCCTTGGATATGTATTAAAAACGAGCCTTTTCCAAGAGTTTTTTATACCCGAAATTTGATAAACGATGGATCAAAATATTTTGGCCCGTATACATCTGTATATATGGTTAAAATATTGCTTGACTTAATAAAGCAGCTTTATCCTTTGCGAAATTGCAATTTGAGTCTAACAAAAGAAAATATTATAAAAAACAAATTTAAATCCTGCCTTGAATATCATATAGGAAATTGTAAAGCTCCTTGTATTGGATTACAAAAGGAGGATGATTATGAAATTGCAATTGAGCATATCTATCTTATACTCAAAGGCAATATTATTCAGGTTATTCATTATCTAACAGACTTAATGAACAGTTTTTCTGCTGAATTTAAGTTTGAAGATGCCCAAATAATTAAAGATAAAATAGAAACATTAGAAAGGTATAAGAGTAAGTCAACAATTGTTAGTTCTCATTTAAATGACATTGATGTTTTTTCAATTCTTGATGATAGTACATCAGCATATGTTAATTTTTTAAGATTAGTAGAAGGACGGATTGTTCAAGCACATACGTTAGAAATTAAAAAGAAGCTTGATGAGCCACTAGAGGATTTGCTGGTTCTTGCAATTGTAGAGTTAAGGGAGCGCTTTTCAAGTCAATCAAAGGAAATAATCGTTCCAATTAACGTTAGTTTGCCCTGGAAAGAGGTTAAAACGAACATTCCTCAAAAGGGGGATAAAAAGGCATTGCTTGAATTGTCGGAAAGAAACGCAAAGTATTTTCGACTCGAAAAACAAAAAAACATAGAAAGAAAAAAAGAAAAACATTCAAGCAAAAGAATATTGGAGATATTAAAAAAGGACTTAAACTTACCTGTTTTGCCGCAGCATATTGAGTGCTTCGATAATTCTAATATTCAAGGATCCAATCCTGTTGCCGCATGTGTGGTTTTTAAAAACGCGAAGCCTTCTGTTAAGGAATATCGACATTTTAATATTAAAACAGTTGAAGGCCCAAATGATTATGCATCAATGGAAGAGGTTGTTTATAGAAGGTACAAACGAATGATTGACGAAAACAAAGAGCTTCCGCAATTAATTGTTATTGATGGGGGTAAAGGCCAACTTAGTTCTGCTACAAAAAGCTTAAATCAACTAGGTGTTTTAAAAAATGTTTCTATTATAGGAATAGCAAAACGTCTTGAGGAAATTTACTATCCTAACGATCCAGTTCCTTTATACCTAGATAAAAACTCCGTTTCGTTAAAAATAATTCAACATATCCGAAACGAGGCTCATCGTTTTGGGATAAAGTTTCATAGAAATAAAAGATCTGGAAGTTTTATACAAAGTGAGTTAAATGAAATTCCGGGGATTGGTGATAAAACAATAGAGCAGCTTTTTAAGAAATATAAAAGTATAAAAAAAATACTACAGCTTGAAGAAGATGATCTCTCCTCAGAAATAGGACAAACCAAAGCAAGGTTGTTGCGTAATTATTTTACAGGCAAATAATGGAGTTGTTTCATCTATTCTTTATGCGAAGCAAGACTTTCGTTGATAGCTGTAAATGTGTTAATAGACAGCCTTTTATATAAAGATGTGTGACTTGGGTCTTGCTGTGCTTACTATAATTACTTTATACCCGGCTATTGGGTGGAATAGAAAAATCAGAACAAGCTTAACGATTTATTTTCTTTCTAAAGATCTCATGTAAAGAAAAATATTTTTCGAGATGGGAAGTTTCTCTAAATCCATTATCTTTGCCGCTGATTTCAATGCTTTGTTATTACTATGACTGATAAGTTAAATAAATTGGATCTTCACTCTAAGGACTTTATTGTATTTCAAGATACAATAACACACTCAAATATCCTCCCAAATATCAAAAGCATTGCAGATAGCAGTCTAAGTGACACGATTAAAGCCAAGCCATTTGCTCGTAAGGTGTTCGACGAACAAGACATTGATTCAATTTTTAGGCAGCATGAAGAAAGGGAAAAGCAATACCAGTTTGAGATTAAATTAATTCAGGCAAAAAAGCATCTACAGAAAATTGATACACCCAAACTCTTTTATGATAATTTGGGGACTTACCATGATCATTTGTCTGAAAGTATTTCTTTTGACGCCTTCCATCAAAATGTTCTCTTTAATATTCCTGCAGTTAAGTTTGAAGAAAATACGAAAAAAAAACCGGTATTTATTTCTGATTCGTTACAATCAAATAATAAAAACACGCATTTTTCGGAAAAACAAATACATGTAAAGCCTCGGTTTACAGACAACAAGCTAGGTTTTGATTGGATTTCTCTAATAGTGTTTATTTCTATTGTTTTGCTGGGCTGGATAAGACTTTTTTTTAATAATCATTTTTTTTCCATTATTAAATCAGCATCAAACTATCAGGAGGCTAATAGTCTATTGCGAGGAAAGAATACAATCATTGAGCGTATTTTTTTCTTGTTAAATACGTTATTTCTATTAACAACAAGTGTTTTTGCTTTACAAATTGCCCATTTTTATAATTTAGATATTGCTCAGGGACGGCAATATTTGTTTTTTGCTATAGTTTTTGGTTCATTAATTGGATTGTCTGTTTTCAGGAAAATTTCATCATCTTTTATTGGAGAGGTATTTTTAAAACAAAGAGTGTTTTCAGAGTATTTTCATAATTTAAACATTTATACAATGAACACAGGAATATTCTTACTTCCAATAATAATTTTATTACAATATTTATCAATTCAGTATCTAGGTATAATAATATATATGGGCATATTCGGAATAGCGACACTTTATTTTATTCAGTTAATAAGATCGTTTCAGATAATTATTAGAAAGAATGTTTCGATATTTTATATGATTTTGTATCTTTGTGCTTTCGAATTTGCACCATTTTTAATTGTTTATAAACTATTGCTATCTCTTAATTAGTGGGATAAATAGAAGGTTTTAAAATTAAAATCCAAAGCAATTTACATGAAAGTTAAGACGATTTTAGTATCTCAACCCAAGCCGCAAAACGACAAGTCTCCATATTTGGAATTGGCTGAAAAACATCATCTTAAAATAGATTTCAGACATTTTATACAGATAGAGGGCCTGCCTGCTAAAGATTTCAGAAAATCCAAAATAGATATTCTTGCTCACACGGCTGTTATTTTTACCAGCCGCACAGCAATAGATCATTACTTCAGAATTTGCGAAGAGATGAGATTAGCTGTTCCGGATTCAATGAAATATTTTTGTATTTCAGAAGCTACAGCCTTTTATTTGCAAAAGTATATTGTCTATCGTAAAAGAAAGATATTTTATGGAGACGGTAAGTTTTTAGATATAATGGAGCTTCTAAAAAAACACAAAGACGAAAAATTTTTGGTGCCAGTATCAGATGCTCATAAAGAAGAGATTCCAAAAAAATTAGAACAAAGCAAAATAAAATACACGAAAGCCATTATGTACAAAACGGTAAGTGCTAATTTATCTGATTTGTCAAATGTTAATTACGATATGCTTGTTTTTTATAGTCCTTCTGGTATTAAATCATTGTTTGAAAACTTTCCTGAATTTAAACAAAACAATACGCGAATTGCTGCTTTTGGTCCAAAAACAGCAAAGGCAGTCAAAGATGCTGGTTTAAAGGCTGATATAAAAGCTCCCTCGAAAGAGGCTCCTTCAATGACTATGGCAATTGAGCAATATGTACTTGAGCATAATAAAGCTCATAAATAATTATATATCAATAACTTTTTTAAGGAGGAAGACGTTTCTTTCCTCCTTTTTTTATTGAAAAGTTTTACCTTTACCTTTTTATGAAGAAAGAATCATTTATAAATAAAGAGCGGCTAAAAAAAAGCAAACCGATTGAAAATCTATTCAGTAAGGGTGAAAATCTAAATTTTTATCCATTTAAAGTACTGTTTTCTTTAACTTATTCCGATTCTACTATAAAATATCCCGCACAGGTAGCTTTTGTTGTTCCAAAGAGATTGTTTAAGAAAGCGGTTGATAGAAATAATCTAAAAAGAAAAATGCGTGAAGCATTTAGAAAAAACAAATCGATTCTTTACAACACTCTTATAGCGAATAATCAAAAACTTGAATTTATTGTTTTATATATAGCAAACGAAAACAATAATTTTGAAATAATTGAAACAAAAATGGTTGGACTATTAAATGCTCTTTGTAAAAAAATCAAGAAAAAAGATGTATAGAAAGCTGTTTTTCGTTCATTATATATCTATTGCAGAGTTAAATAATGTTAAATCAAATGAATGCATCAAATTTATTCAATACTTTTGTTCGGTTTGGCAAACATATTGATTTAAGTACAGCAGAGTTTCATTGATTATTGAATAAACGTATAGTATTTTAGGGGAGTCAAATAAATTAATAGCAAAAGGGTGTTTTAAAAAATTTAATATAAATGAATATGAAAACAAAAAAGAGATTATATAGTATTATTCTTATTTGTGGAGCATTAGTTACTGTAGGTTTTTTAGGTTTTAAAACAGGTGATGATTTTAAAATTGCCAAAAGTTTAGATATTTATTATTCTTTATTTAGAGATATAAATATCTATTATGTAGATGAAACAAATCCCGAAAAGCTTGTTGAAACAAGTATAAATGCTATGCTGGAGTCTCTTGATCCTTATACGGTTTATATTCCAGAATCAGAAATGGATGAATTTACATTTATGACAACTGGTCAGTATGGTGGGATAGGTGCATTAATTAGAAACAAAGATGGTCAGCCGATTATAGCACAGCCATATAAAGGGTTTCCTGCAGATAAAGCCGGGCTAAGAGCCGGAGATATTATTTTAGAGGTAGATGGAATACCTACCAAAGAATTGCAAATTGATAATATTAGTGAAAAGCTTAAAGGTACTCCAAAAACATCTTTACAACTATTGATAGAAAGACCATATACAAACGAAAAATTCACAAAGGAATTATTTCGCGAAGAGATCAAAATAAAAAGTGTACCGTACTATGGTGTTGTTGAGTCAGGAATAGGTTATATTCGAGTAACTAAATTTACACCAGATCTTACAAAAGAAGTAAAAGAAGCATTAAAAGATTTAAAAACTGAGTATCAGATTAAGTCACTTATTCTTGACTTAAGGGGAAACCCAGGAGGATTATTAGTTGAAGCTCCAAGGCTTTGTAATTTGTTTGTAAATAAGGGGCAGGAAATTGTTAGTACGAAAGGGAAAATAAAAAAGTGGGATCAAACATACAAAACAACAGAATCGGCTTTTGATCCGGAAATTCCAATTGTTGTTTTGGTTAGCCGTACAACAGCCTCTGCAGCAGAAATTGTTGCCGGTGCATTGCAGGATCTTGATAGGGCTGTTGTTTTAGGGCAAAGAACTTTTGGCAAGGGACTTGTACAAACAACAATTCCTTTAAGTTATAACAGCCAACTTAAAGTTACTACTGCCAAGTATTATATTCCTAGCGGAAGATGCATACAGGCAAGAGACTATTCTCATCGAAATGAAGACGGAAGTGTAGGATATGTTCCAGATACATTAATCTCAGAATTTTTGACAAAAAATGGGAGGAAAGTATACGATGGAGGAGGAATAATTCCTGATATTAGTTTCGATCCGCAGGATATTAGTCCAATATCAATAAGCCTTATAACAGAAAATATTGTTTTTGATTATGCTACTAAATTTGCATTTGAAAATCAATCAATATCATCCGTTTCAGACTTTATGATTTCAGATAAGATTTTCAATGATTTTACAGATTATGCTTTAAATCAGGATTTTAGTTACGAGACATATAGTGAAAAAGAATTACAAGAGCTTGAAAAGGTTTTAAAACGAGAGAAATATTATAACAGAGTCGAGTCCGAAATAAAAGAACTTAAAAGCAAACTTGTTAATGATAAAAGACAAGATATTCAGGAGTTTAAAAGCGAAATAAAAGACTTTTTGCGTGACGAAATTGTAGGAAGATATTATTATGAAGACGGTCAGATTCAGGCTAGTCTAATTAACGACAGTCAGCTTTATAAAGCGATCGACATTTTAAAAAACAACAATACCTATAATTCTATATTAAATGGAAGTTATAATGACCAACGCGAAGGTGAAAAACTAAGCTTATATAATCCGGATCTATTCAATAAAAGCCAAAACGCGAATGATTTTTTTGAATCCTTTATAAGCAATTAAAAAGAAAAAAGTTCTGTATTATCAGGACTTTTTTTCTTGCATTTAATCTAGTGTGCTTCAAGCCAATTATTTCCAATTCCAATGTCAACAGTAAGGTGAATGCTTAGTTTTATTGCATTTTCCATTTTGTTCTTTACCAGAGCTTTTATTTCGTTTTCTTCTGGTTTATAAACATCGAAAATCAATTCGTCATGTACCTGGAGAATCATTTTTGTTTTATATGATTTTGATTTTAGTTCATTATAAATATCGATCATTGCTATTTTAATAATATCAGCTGCCGATCCCTGAATAGGAGCGTTTATAGCATTTCTTTCAGCAAATCCACGAACCGTTGCGTTTTTCGAATTAATATCGTTTAATACTCTTTTACGTCCCATAATGGTTTCAACATATCCTTTTTGTCGAGCAATTGCAATGCTATTATCCATGTATTCTTTCACCTTAGGATAGCTTTTAAAGTATTCATCAATAAGGCTTTTTGCTTCGCTTCTGGGAATGCTTAATCGCTGTGATAATCCGAATGAAGAAATTCCATAAATAATTCCAAAATTGGCCGTTTTTGCTTTTCTGCGCTGATCTTTGGTTACATCTTTCAGATTTTCCACGTGGAATATTTTTGCAGCTGTTGATGTGTGGATGTCCTCATTATTTTTAAATGCTTCGATCATATTGGTGTCTTGGCTTAGATGTGCCATTAACCGGAGTTCTATTTGTGAATAATCGGCCGCCAATAGAACATGATCTGTATCTGAAGGAATAAAGGCCTTACGAATTTCTCTACCTCGCTCTTCTCGAATAGGAATATTTTGCAGGTTAGGATTGTTTGAGCTTAAGCGGCCTGTTGCTGTTACTGCTTGGTTATATGATGTATGTACTTTCCCTGTTTTTGGATTAATAAGTTTTGGTAGAGCCTCTATATAGGTTGAAAGCAATTTTTTTAGCGATCTAAAATCCAGTATAGCATGAATTATTGGATGTTTTTCTGCTAAAAGCATTAGCGTTTCTTCGCTGGTTGAGTATTGGTTCGTTTTTGTTTTTTTTGCGTTAGGGTCTATTTTTAAATGTTCAAAAAGAATATCTCCTAACTGTTTTGGTGATGAGATATTAAATTTTAAACCTGCTTGTGCAAATATTTTTTCTTCAATAGCAATAAGTTCTTTATTAAGTTCTTTAGCATATTCATTTAAAGCGTTGATATCAATATTGAAACCATTCATCTCCATTTCAGCCAATACTGGTATTAAGGGCATTTCAATGGATTCTGCTAAATTATTTAGTTTCTTTTGATTTAGATCTTTTTCAAGGATTTCCTTTAATTGAAAAGTTAAGTCAGCATCTTCGGCTGCATAATCTTTTATTGTTTCCAAAGGAACATTTCGCATCGAATTCTGCCTTACACCTTTCTTTCCAATTAATTCTTCTATTTCCACCGGACTGTAATTCAGATATGTTTCAGAAAGATATGTTAAATTATGTCGAAGATCAGGTTGCAGCAAGTAGTGTGCAATCATCGTGTCGAATATTTCTCCTTGTACACTTATATCATATTGCTTAAGTATTAGCATATCAAACTTAATATTCTGCCCAATCTTTTTTATTGATGGATTTTCGAACAGGTGCTTAAACTCATTAAGTTGTTTTTGTGCTTGCGTTTGATCTTCACTAAAAGGAATATAATATGCAGTATGTATTTGCCAAGAAATTGACATACCAACAATTTCAGCCGAATATGGATCTAAACCAGTTGTTTCTGTATCAAAGCAAAACTCAGTCAGCGTTTCTAGTTTTTCAATTAAGGACCTATTGCTTTCTGCTGTGTTTACTAAGATATAATTATGTTCTGTGTTTGAAATGTTTTTAAGTCTCTTACTGGATTGTTCTATTTCTATTGGATCAAAAAGCGATCCTTGCACTGCTGCTTTTGATGGTACAGGATTTGCTTCGCTCTGAAATAATCGTTTTCCCAAAGTTTTGAACTCAAGCTCGTCAAGGAGGGGAGAGAGCTTTTTTTCGTCTGGCTTTTCAAGGATAAGAGCTGTAGCATCCAAAGAAACAGGAACATCTAATTTTATAGTTACAAGCTCTCTTGATAGCAGAACCTGTTCTTTATTATTGACCAGAATTTCCTTCTGTTTTCCTGTGAGCTCGTTAATGCTGTTGTAAATATTTTCTATACTTTCGTATTTTTCAATTAACTTAATTGCTGTTTTTTCTCCTATTCCTGGGGCTCCAGGAATATTGTCTGAAGCGTCTCCCATTAATCCTAAAATATCAATTATTTGAGTAGGATCTTTAATGTTATATTTCTTGCAAATTTCCTGAACTCCAACAACCTCTTCTTCGTTGCCCGACCGAGATGGTTTATACATAAAAATATTTTCCGAAATCAATTGTCCGTAATCTTTGTCAGGGGTCATCATATAGGTTGTAAAACCTTCTTTTTCGGCTAATTTAGCAAGCGTTCCAATTACATCGTCTGCCTCGAAACCATCAACCTGAATAATAGGGATATTAAAACCATCAATAAGCTGTTTAATATATGGAATAGATTTTTTAATATCTTCGGGAGTAGATTCACGGTTTGCCTTGTATTCCTTATAAATAGTATGTCGGAAGGTTGGATAGGGAGGGTCAAAAACAACCGCTATATGGGTTGGTTTTTCTTTTGTTATAAGGTCAATCAATGTGTTTGCAAATCCAAAAATAGCAGAAGTATTTAATCCACTTGAGTTAAATCTAGGGTTTTTAATAAATGCATAATATGAGCGATATATTAAAGCATAAGCATCTAACAGATATAGTTTTTTGGACATAAAAATAGTTGTTAAAGTAAGAAGTAAAATTATTCAATGTTGAAAGACCAAATTACAACATACAAATCAGAAATAATAATGAAAAATGATTTTAGAAATGAGTACGAATTAATATTTGATGTATTATTTTTTAATTATTATCGGATGCAAACCACTCTGCAAAAGATGTTGCTGTTTCGTGTAGCTTAAGGCTGTACAGCTTTACTTCTGATGGCAGCTTTTTTTTAATTTTTTGTACAAAATCAATCACCATGTTTTCGCATGTTGGCTGGTAATCAACAATAGATTGTTTTTCGAACATTTGATTTTGAGAACAATTAAGGCTTTCAGATGCGCTTTTTGAGATAATGAATGCATGGTCAAGGGGTTTTATTATCTCGTCGTTTATAATTTTTTTTAAATCCCCAAAATCTATTACCATACCTAATTTGGGGTTTTTTTCGTCCACAATAGGTGATCCTATTACAGTTACAAACAACTTATAAGAATGACCATGAATATTGGCGCAAGGGCCATTATAATTCCATAATGCGTGTGCAATTTCGAAATTAAACTCTTTTGTAACTCGAATTTTAGTCATATCCTGAAGTTTATATGTAATTAGCAACAAAGATATAACACATTTGTTGAATCGAAAAAAGAAAAATAAAAAACCATTCATATGCTCATGAATGGTTTTCGGTTATTTAATATAATAAAAAACTTTAATCAGTAGTAGTACATTTGCTAACACAATTTACAATATTAGAAAGATTACTGTGTTTTAATGAATAATAGGTGTTTTTGCCTTCTCTTTTTGAGCACAAAACACCCTTGTCTTTTAATATTCCTAAATGATGCGATGTTGTCGATTGTTCAATACCTAATAGTTCATGTATTTCTGTAACAGTTAGTTTTTTACCATCTTCTAAATAATTTAGAATAGCAATTCGCATTGGATGTGCAATAGCTTTTAGCATGTTTGCTGCATCTTCCAGTTGCTCAATTGTAAGGTCTTTTATTTTCATAATCGGTTGCATTTTTGTAATTAACAAATGCAAATATATAAATATATAATTTTTAAAATTATGACTATTGTCATTAAAATACAATACTTTACTATACTAATGATTTTGTAAATCAGAGATGCTATAAACAAAAACAATTTTAATTATTCTTGATTTTAATCAAACTATTCGGGTATTATCGTGTTTTAGAATTAGTATATTTGAAAAAAAATTGATTTTAATGTCTGATATTGATAAAATACAAAACTCCATAAAGGAAGAGATGGAGCGATTTGAGCCCTTTTTTAGGTCGTCTATGCAAACAAAAGTTCCTTTATTGAATATAATTATGAATTATATTTTGCGTCGCAAAGGAAAACAAATGCGACCAATGTTTGTATTTCTGTCGGCAAAAATGATTAAGGAATCTGTTGGCGATTCCACATATACTGCTGCTTCATTAATCGAGTTGTTGCATACAGCTACTCTTATTCACGATGATGTTGTTGATGAGGCTTATGAAAGAAGGAGTTTTTTCTCAATTAATGCCCTTTGGAAATCAAAAATCAGTGTTCTGGTTGGTGATTACTTGCTTTCTAAGGGTTTGCTACTTGCGGTTGAAAAAAACGAATATGAATTGCTGAAAATTGTTTCTGTGGCAGTCCGCGAAATGAGTGAGGGCGAGCTTCTTCAAATTCAAAAATCAAGAAAACTAAATATAAACGAAGAAATTTATTTTGAAATAATTCGTAAAAAAACAGCAGCTCTTATTGCTGCGTGCGCAGCATGTGGCGCAAAATCTTCAGACGCAGATGACGAAACCGTTGAAAAAATGAGGTTGTTTGGAGAATATGTAGGTATTGCTTTCCAGATTAAAGACGATTTGCTAGATTATCAAAACAATGGAATGATTGGCAAGCCGTCAGGTAACGACCTTAAAGAAAAGAAACTTACTTTGCCAATTATTTATGCCTTGGAAAAAACCTCTATTGTTGAAAGAAAACGAATTATTTCAGAAATAAAACGAAATCATAAAAACAAACAAAAAGTTCAGGAAATTATCAATTTTGCAATTAAAAATGGGGGATTGGAGTATACCCAGCAAAAAATGAATGAATACCGAGACAAAGCGCTTATTATTCTAAATGATTTTCCTGAAAACCAATCAAGAAAATCGCTTATTGATTTGGTGAATTATGTCGTTTCAAGAAAAAAATAAAGCTTTTCAGAATATTTTATTCTGAAAAGCTTTAATAAGTATTAAAATACAATTATTTGTTTAGTAAATACTTACCTTCTGTCAACAAATCTAGTTCTTTAAGTTTTTCTTCTGTTGGAACACCTTCTTTTGACCAACCTCTTAACTGATAATATTTGTCAAGTAAGGGATTAAGATTAACTGTAACTCCTTTTGAATGGCCAGAGCTGTATGACTCATTCAATAATCTTGATGGTAAGGTATCGTCTTTTCTTGTAAGTCCTTCTCGAAGATTAAATAGTTTTTCCAGCGTCCAGATCCGTTCTCCTATTTTTAGTAATTCAGTAGAATCTATCGTTATTCCTATTACTGCCGACAACATATTTGCATAATGGATAGGGTTTAAAGCAAAACTGGTAAATATGCATACTCCCATTGAGTCAATAGTACTTATTAAATCTTGGTAGAGCTTTACCAAACCCGGCTTTCCTTTGTCGGTAAAACGGTTAATTTCAAATGGAGTAGCCAATGCTTCTGTAGATACTAAATAGGCTTTAAGGTGACATGCTCCACGATTGCTGGTTGCTAACGAAAGGCTCATGCCATAAAATCCGCGTGGATCATATGCCGGTAATTCTAATCCCTTTACTTGCATTGCTATTTCTGGGTGTCCGTATTTTTGAGCAAGCCGCATACTTCCAAGAGAAAGGACTTTGCCAAAACCTTCAACTTTGCCCATAAGCTCAGTTAATGTAACTACAGCCTCAGCATCTCCAAATTTAAGATCTCTGCCAATATCTTTTCTAATTTGCTCATAAGCCTCTTTGTCAAGCAAGCCTTTTTCTGACAGTTCCATTGCACATGCAATGGAACTTCCTGCAGATATTGTATCAATACCATATTCGTTGCAATTGTAGTTTGCATGTGTAATTTTTTCCAGATCGTGAACAAAACAAGCAGCTCCAAGCGACCATACTGTTTCAAACTCAGGACCCTTTCCCTCTCTCTCAGGTGTTCGAGAAAGATGCGCACAGCCTATAGGACAAGCCTTGCAGGGCTGACTTCGAACGAAATACAATTCCTTTATAGTTTCTCCTGTAATAGATTCTGCATTTGCAAAATGACCTTCCTGAAAATTTTTAGTAGGAAAAGCACCTCGGTCGTTTATCAAGCTAACAAGAGCAGGTGTTCCATATTCTTTCAGGGTATCTTTGGTTAATGGAGCCTCGCCAATAAAGGTTTGCCATTCTTTTTTGGCATCTTTCAATTCATCTTCATTATTGTAAGGAGTATCTGTTGATCCAATTACAACAATTGCCTTTAAGTTTTTTGAACCCATTACTGCACCAACACCAGTTCTTCCTGAGTGATGTCCTTTTTCATTAACGATTGAGGATATTGGCATTTTTTGTTCTCCGGCAGGACCAATACAAGCAACTCCTGCTTTTGAATCAGTTTCTTGTAATAAAATATCAGTTGTGTCATTTGTTTTTTTGCCCCAGAGTTTTGATGCATCTCTTATTTCAACTTTTTCTCCATTTAAAAAAACATAACACGGATTTTTAGAAACACCTTCAAAAACCAAAACATCATAACCGGTATTTTTTAAATCGACACCAAAATGACCGCCAGAATTTGTTTCTCCAATTGCGCCAGTTAACGGGGATTTGCATACCACTGAAAAACGGCTGGCTGTAGCTGCATTACTTCCATGTAATGGAGCTGTAACGAAGAGCAACTTATTCTCAGGACCTAAAGGATCAACTTTTGGAGGAAGCTCGTCGAAAAGAAGCTTAACTCCCAAACCGCGTCCTCCGATAAATTTTAATAAAATATCTTCAGGAATTTGCTCTATTGCCGTGGTGTGATTATTTAGGTTTATTCTTAAAAGCTTATTGTGATAGCCACCTTTTATTGTTTTCATATTTTATTTGATATTTTTTGCTTATGAATACTGAATTTATGGTCGAAACAAGTACTAGAAATCCTTGTTTTTTCGATAATGGAAATGTTTACATCCCTGACATTTCTTTTGGCTTAAAACACGCAACTCGGATCGAAGTTTTGATGTATAGTGGTAAGGGCAAACGAGACAAGGGATAATTCCTGCGTCGAGCCAGTCTTCTGTATTATGTCGTAACCAGCCCATAGAAGAAACAATGTTTAATGGTCCGCTTGTTCCTATTCTAAATAATTCGGGTGTTTGGAGCGACTCTTCACGTGCTCCTGCATATATCAAACGCATTGCAGTCATTGCATCAGATATTCCACCTGCCGCCTTAACGCCCTTTTTAGAACCAACAACTTCGCGCATTATACGCATGTGTTCAGGCATCGCGCCATAAGCATCCATTCCTGTGGAGTTTTTAATAAATTGAGCCTTAGAATTTGCAACCACTTCAGATACTTTATATACCTCCTCCTCGGTAAGTTCGGAACTTCGTACAATTACTTTAACCACTTCTCCTTCGGCAGCCTCGCACATCGCATTAATCTCATTAAGAGTATAAGAAGGATCTGTTTTAAATCTTCCAACATTGATTACAATATCAATATCAATGTGCCCTTTTCCTTCACCTCTAAGTTGTCGGCTTTTTTTAACAGTATCTTCTGTCATTTTTGCCTTTAAATCAATATCTACTTTTCCCAATGGAAAATCCATAACATAGGTTTCTGCTACTCCAGATCCTTTAAGCAAAAGAGGTAAACGATCAACCTCAACAGGATTTACGCAGACAGAGGCGCAATTTAATGATATAGCCCAATTAGCCATCTTGTCGAGCTTTGGACCAAGAGTATCTGCTTTTAAATCTGTAACATCAAGAAATGTTGCTATTCGTTCCGGTGTAAATCGGTGAATGAGCTTAAACATTTCATCTTTGGGAAATTCTACCAAAGGAGTTCCTGAATTTTTTATTTCCATATCTTTTCAATTCTTTTTGTTGATTCTTGAGCATGTTTTATTACCAACATGATTATTAAAACATGAGTTATCGAAATTAATATGGAAACAAAAATAGATAAAAAATATAAGCAAGTCCAAGAATTTATTAAGTTGTTCTGCTAAGCAATAAAACCCATAAAATATCACTAAAAAAAAATTAAAAATAGAAGATAAATATCTAATAAGCTGCTATTTTGTTACTATATTCTATGTTGATTTTTGTTATTTCATCTGTCTTGGATAATACTAGATCAAAAAAATGGATAAGAAAGGAAGTGTAAATTATTCAGTTTATTCTTTAAGTTTGGGATTTGACTTGTGACGATTAGTATCCCTATTGGTTTTCTTTTCAAGGCTCTTTGTTAATGCCTCTGTAAGATTTACTCCTGTTTGGTTTGCCAAACATATAAGAACAAAAAGAATATCAGCCATTTCTTCATCGAGCTCTTTATTTTTATCCGTTTCTTTAAATGACTGTTCTCCATATTTGCGGGCAACAATTCGGGCTAGTTCACCAACTTCTTCGGTTAAAAGCACCATGTTTGTTAGTTCGTTGAAATAACGAACGCCATGGGTTTTAATCCAATCATCAACTAATTTTTGAGCTTCCTGAATGGTCATTGTTGTTGTTTTTTTTGTTTCTTGCAAGCGAAAAAAAGATTCCTATAAAGCAAAGAAAAGCAAATATTATAAATGCTGTGCGAATACTGGCAACAAATGCATCAGAATTTGAGGAATTTATTTCTACATTTCCAATAAAAATAGAAAAAAGTAACATTGCAACACCCATACTCGACATTTGCCCAACCAATCGCATCGTACCAACGGTTGCTGATGCAATTCCGTAATATTTTTTCTCAACTGAGCCCATAATCGAATTGGTGTTTGGAGAAGAAAACAAAGCATAACCAATACCAAAAATTACAAGCACTGGTATTATAAAATAAATACTCGTGTCAGAATTAATAAAGCTTAAGATAAACAATCCAGCTGAAAGCAAAGCCATTCCAACAGAAGCTACTTTTCCCGGGTTTATTCTATCCGACAATTTGCCTGTTATAGGTGAAAAAATGGTCATTAATAAGGGCTGTACTACTAAAATTTGTCCCGCCTGCTGAGGATTAAAACCTTTAATGTATTGCAGGTACAGACTTAACAAAAATCCAATTGCAAACGTAGCGCTGTAATTAATTAATGCTGCATAATTCGAAAAGGCAAAAACACGGTTTGTTTTAAAAAGATTGATATTGATTACAGGAAATAATTGGATTGATTCAAAGCGAATAAACAAATAAAGACCAAGCAATCCTGCTCCGGTTAGAATTATTCCTGAAGTTCCTGGCAATTGTCCAAATCCATACATTAACGAAGAAATGGCAATCCCAAAAATTAGTGAGCCTTTCCAGTCAAATTTTTCACCTTTTGCTTCACGCCAGTCTCCAGAAAGGAATATAAAACTAAGAACCAAAGATATTAATCCCAACGGAATTGTAAGTAAAAACAAACTATGCCAGCCCAAAATTTTGGTAATTATTCCTCCAATAAATGGCCCCATTGTTAAACCTGCATATACAGATGCAACAACTATTCCAAGTGCTTTACCTCTGTTTTCTTTTGGAAAAACGGATGTAATAATGGCCATTCCGGTACCAAAAATCATTGCGCCTCCCATTCCCTGGAATATTCGAAAAATTATTAAAAGGGTTATGTCTGGTGCAAAAGCGCAAAGGAGAGTAGCAATACTGTAAATTATTAAACCAGCATTAAAAATTAGTTTTCGTCCATAAATATCAGCCAACCGACCAAACGGAACAAGAAAAATTGCCGATGATAACAAAAAGGATGTTGCCACCCAGCTTAATCCAATAGCATTTGCATTAAAATCTTTACCAATTGTAGGAAGAGCAACATTTATAGCAGAACTTATAAATGGAGTAATAAATGAAGCCACAGATGCAATTATAAGTGTTATGGTTTGTAGCTTTTTGGCCGAAAGATCTTTCATTACTCTTTGTTTTTTGTGTCTATTAATATGGTAACAGGGCCATCGTTTATTAGTTCAACTTGCATATTTGCACCAAATTCGCCTGTTTTTATTTCTTTTCCTAAATCAATGGCGAGCTGTTGTATAAACTGATTGTATAGAGGAATGGCAATTTCCGGTTTAGCGGCTTGAATATAGGAGGGACGATTTCCTTTTTTTACTTTGGCGTGCAGCGTAAACTGGCTAATAGCCAGAATTTCGCCATTTATATCTTTTACAGAGAGATTCATTACTCCATTCTCATCATCAAAAATACGTAATTGAACTATTTTACTGCTAAGCCAATTAATATCTTCGCTAGTATCATTTTCTTCAATTCCAATAAGTAATAATAACCCGGTATTAATCGCTGATTTTATTTTGTTTTCAATTGAAACAGAGGCCTTGCTAACACGTTGAATTACTGCTCTCATAATAGCCGATTTATCACTTTATTTTTAAAATTGCAGTTAAATTTCCCAATAATTAACGAAAGTAAAAATAAGATTGAAAATATTGAAACTAAATCGATAAATATTAGTAGAATTATTGCCCGAAAAAGGGGAAATATTATTGTTACAAAGATGAAAGAAAGAAAAGCAATAACAGGGTTTTTAAGACTATTTATAGTAGCCCTTACAATTTTAATTGTACAGAACAATTATGCCCAGGCTCCGGCAGGGTATTACGATAGCGCAACAGGAACAGGTGCGGTATTAAAAACTCAGTTATATAATATTATTAAAGGACATACAGACGTGGGTTATGATGGGCTTTATTCTGTTTATCTCACTTCTGACAATATTGTAATTAGTGGAAACAATAGGGTATATGATATGTACTCCATAAAAGCAACTGGAACAGCCGATTATTACTATAGCCATGTTTCTGGTGACCGATGCGGAAGTTATTCTGGCGAAAGTGATTGTTATAATAGGGAACATACATTTTGCGACAGTTGGTTAGGCAAAGCTTCTCCCCAGCGTTCTGATGCACACCATATAGTTCCTACAGATGGATATGTTAATAACCGCAGGAGCAGCTATCCCCATGGAAAGGTGGGATCAGTTTCATGGACTTCTTCTAATGGGAGTAAATTAGGAAGTTCTGATCCTTCAACGGGCTATACAGGAATTGTTTTTGAACCTATAGATGAGTACAAAGGGGATTTTGCTCGCATGTATTTTTATGTTGCAACACGATATGAGAATTTAATCGATGGATGGGTCTCAAACGGATCTGCGGGCGAGATTTTAAATGGTACAGAATATCCAGCATATAAATCTTGGTTTGTCGATCTACTTTTAAGCTGGCACATACAAGATCCTGTAAGCACAAAGGAGATTGTTAGGAATAATTCTATATATACTTATCAGCACAATCGAAACCCTTTTATTGATCACCCAGAATATGTTGCAAAGATTTGGGGAGGTGAGGTAACAAACAATCCTCCAAGTATCTCGGGTATTATTTTGAATCCTGCAAATCCAAAATCGACCGATCCTGTTAATGTTAGCGCAACAATTACTGATACTGATGGAACAATAACATCTGCTGTATTAAAATGGGGCCTTGTTTCAGGGTCATTAACAAATACAATAACCCTAAATAAAACTAATGGCAATAGTTATTCTACGGTTTCTGCAATTCCTGCTAAATCAGAGGGTGTGACTGTTTACTATAAAATTGAAGTAACGGATGATTCGAGCGATGTGACCATAACAAGCCAATATAGCTATACTGTAAATGATAATTTTTATAATGTTTCGGTTATAGATGAGCCCTTTACAAATTGTCCTCCCACAGGTTGGTTGACCTATAGTATTACGAGCAATAAAAACTGGACATGTGCTAGTGGGTATGAATTAATGAATGGGTATGGTGGAGATGTTGCTTCAAACGACTGGCTGATTTCTCCTCTTTTTAATCTTGATGGATATCACAATGAATATCTTGCATTCAAAAGCTGGACTAGGTACACAGACATTGGGAATCATCCAGCGGTTAAAATTAAGTATTCGACAAACTATTCTGGCACAGGAAACCCAGAATTGGCATCATGGACAGAACTTTCAGCAACATGGCCTACTGAGAACAGTCAATCATGGACAAGTTCTGGAAACATTGACATTTCTTCAATATTAGGGGATCAGGTATACTTTGCTTTTCAGTATACTTCAACGGGTATTGTTTCAGATGCAGCTGCTATTTGGGAAATAGATTCTGTTAAGATTATTGGTGATGATATTGTTACAAATAATAAACCGGTAATTTCTGCCCTAGCTACAAATCCCGAAAGTCCGATTGCTGGCCAGGCAGTTACTATTTCGGCAAATATTACCGATAGCGACGGTTCAATATTTTCAGCAAAAATTAAATGGGGGACCGTTTCAGGCAGTTTTCCAAATACAATTACTTTGTCAGAAAGTGGAAATGTATTTTCAGGAGTAATTCCATCACAACTAGCTGGCACAACAGTTTATTATGTTGTTGAGGCAACAGATAATGATAACTCAATGACAATTACAACACAGCAACAGTATTTTGTTTCGGAAATACCAAATTTTGCACCAGTAATTTCAGATATTTTAATTAATCCTTCTGCCCCAGCTGAAGGAGAATCTATCGTTGTATCAGCCACTATTACCGATTCTGACGGAACCGTTTCGTCAGCTATTATTAATTATGGAACCAGTGCGGCTAATTATACACAGCAAGTTTCTATGACAAAATCAGGAAACACGTTTAGCGGAACAATTCCTTCTCAATTATCAGGCACTACAATTTACTTTGTTATTGAAGCAATTGATAATGATTCAGAAGAAGTGGTTTCTGCTGATAACAGTTTTTTTGTTACTGCGCCTCATAATAATCCTCCTGTTATAAGTGGCATTCAAAATACGCCTTCAAATCCTGACCAAAATCAATCAGTTACAGTTAGTGCAGAAGTAACAGATTCTGATGGTACAATCAGTTATAGCAAAATTAAGTGGGGAACAACCCAGGGTGTATACACAAATATAATGAATATGACTCTTGAATCCGGAACCTATTCTGGTATAATTCCCGGACAAACAGGAGGTACAACTATTTATTTCAGAATTGTTGCTATCGATAATGATAATGATTCAACATTAACTAGTGAATATAGTTATGCGGTGAATACTCCGGGTAATATAAATCCTGCAATTATAGAGTTGATATATTCTCCAACAACACCAACAAGCACTCAGACAGTAAGTTTTTCGGCAAACATTACTGATTCTGATGGAACAATTGTATCTGCAAAAATTAAATGGGGTACTTCATCTGGAGTTTACCCAAATCAAATTTCAATGAGTTTCTCAGGGAGTTTGTTTTCAGGAACTATTCCTTCGCAAGCGAATACAACCCAGGTTTATTTTATTGTTGAAGCTACAGATAATTCTGGAGGAATAACAGTTTCTTCTGAACAGAATTATACTGTAACCAATCCGCCAAATGTTAATCCTCAGATTACAAACATTAGTTTTGCACCCCTTGTCCCGACTAGCGCTCAGCAAGTTGCCGTTTCTGCAACGATTACTGATTCCGATGGAACAATTACTACTGCTAGTATTAAGTGGGGTACTTCTGCCGGAATATATCCCAATATTATTTCAATGTCAAAGAACGCAGACGTATTTTCGGGATCAATTTCCGCCAGGCCGAATAACACTCATATATATTTTATTATCGAAGCAGAGGATAATGATGGAGGTGTTTCAACATCAACAGCAAAGGACTACCTTGTAATAGACCCAGTAAATACTTTGCCTCAAATAACGAATATTGGTTTTACTCCTGTCGTTCCTACTAGTTCTCAGGACGTATTTATTAGCTCAGTTATTACTGATTCTGATGGCTCTATTTCTAGTGCTACTGTAAAATGGGGCATAACAAGCGGCGTTTATGGTAATGCTGTAGGAATGAATTCTGCTTCAGCAGAGGAGTACTCAGCAATAATTCCTGCACAAACTGATGGAACGAGAGTGTATTTTATTATTGAAGCAATTGACAGTAATTCAGGAAAAACGAATTCTACAGAAAGAAATTATCTGGTAACCGATCCACCAAATCAGTCTCCTGTAATTTCTGATGTACAAATAAATCCAACCCAACCAACTAATTTGGATTCGGTTTTGGTTACAGCGTCCATAACTGATGCAGACGGAACAATTTCTTCTGCGCTTTTAAAGTGGAAAATAGGATCAGAACCAACTGTTTATGAGAAACAGATGACTTTGACCGAATCACTATATAAAACATATGTTCCAGCAAATGAGGCTGGTAAAACTATATACTTTATTATTATTGCAACAGATAATGATAATGCTCAAACATCGTATATGGATGGAGTTTATTCTGTTAATGCTGCAAACAGCATTGAAAAAACAGATGATTTAAGTGATATAGATATCTATCCAAATCCTGCGAATGAAATACTTAGGATATTCTTCCACAACAATGTACGAGATGTTGTTGTTTCTATTTTGAGTATTGATGGCAATACAATTTATAATAAGAGTTTTGGAGAAGTAAAAGGAGAGGTCATATTAATGCTTACTCATACTGAGCCAGGTATTTATATTCTACACATAAAAACACAAAAAAACAAGATTAGCAGGAAAGTTTTATTGAAGTAAATAATTAATCAAATTTGATTAATTAAAAGAAAATTAGGGTTATATGAATAGATGTTTGTTTGTTTGTGTTTTATTGGTTATCTCTTTTTCTGGGTTTGGACAAATGTTTTTACCTGCAATAGTTATTACAGTACAAAATTCACAGCTATTCCTCAGCGAGGGAACCCCCGAAATAGAAAAGGATAAGTATTTTAACGATTATGTGTTACCCTTTCAAATAGCTCGAAAATATTACCCTGAATTAGATGACGTAACAATTGATTGTGTTTTTAAATCTATAAAAACCACAATGGCCGCCCGACCAGGATTGTCATTCTTATTTACCTCAAAGAATAAAAGAAAATATAAAATATTTATTAATACTAATAATCATAAGTATAAAGGTGTAGCGTTTGAAGAACTGTCGCTCAATGCAAAAGTTGGAATTTTTGGTCACGAATTGGCTCATGTTTTCGATTACGAGGGCAAGTCCAGATGGAAAGTTTTAAGAACAGGTATACAATACCTTTTTAAAAAGAAAAAACAAAGACTAGAGTCAAAGATTGATTATATTGCAATTGAAAGAGGCCTGGGTTGGCAAATTTTTGATTTCAGCGATTATGTTTTGAATAGATCTGAATGTTGTCCTGCATATAAAAAATACAAAAAGGAAACCTATTTTACTCCGGATGATATATATTTTTTTATTGATCAGCTGAAGTCTGTTTATTAGAAAAGTAATAGTTATTAAAAACAAAAAAGGGTTGGCTTTGGCCAACCCTTTTGCTTTATAGGAATATAATTTATTGAAAAACCTCATCTTTTATTTCTGTGTTCACTTCAATAGATTCAATAACAAGCTCCATATTTTGAATACCTGAAGCAGAAATTATAAATGGATATTTAACACCATTAATTTCTCTATAGTCAGAATAACTTTGAGACTGAACAAACTCGCCTTGAGGAGCAACAATTGTTTGTCTGGTTAGAATTTTTAATCCAGTTTCAATCGAATAAAAATCATAAGATTTTTTATTATTTGGCTTTATAACAGCAATTTTATAGGCATCTTCTCCATTAATTTTTTCAACACCGTCAAGTGTTAACGAAATACCCAGCTCTTGATATTTAAGCTCCTGGTTAATAATCGACTCAATCTTCAACTCTTCCAGTTCTTCTCCGGTTATTTCCTTCTCTCCCTGAAAACCTTTCATTTTTCCTTTTTCCCCATCAAATGATTGCTTGTTAAGGAGGTTGCTATTCATGAAAACTTCCATAGTGAATTTATTGGGTGCTTTCTTGTAAGTAACCATGCTTATTGTCATTCCATTCATTGAGGTGTTTGCTTTTTGAATGATTGTTTCAACGTTTTCAAGGCTATCTTTGCCGCCAATAGCTTCTATATAATTCTCAATTACTTTTTCAGCAGTAATATCAGCAGAAAGACCTAGTTCCGGATTTTCTATAACAGGATTACCATAAATGTCATATATTTCCACTACACCAGTAGAGCTATATTTTTTTAGTGGTTCAAGAATTTTCTTTTTATCACCTACAACAACTATTATGGCCTGATTTGGATCAATAAACTTTTTCGAAACTTCTAATACATCTTCTTTAGTTACTGAAGCTATTTTCTCAAGATAAGTCTGATAATAATTAACTGGCAAATTATATTTTAAAGAATTATAGGCAAATGAAGCAATTGTTTGGGGATCTTCCAGTGATTGAGCAAAGGTTCCTGTGTAAATATTTTTAAATAATTGCAATGTTTCATCGGAAACTAGTTCTGATTTCATCCTGTTCATCTCAATAATAAACTGGTTTACAGCGTCGTCTGTAACATCTGTTCCTACTTGTGCATACGCTTTAAAATGCCCAACTAATGGGTCTTTACTAAGGTTTGAATATGCACCATAAGTATAACCTTTATCTTCTCGCAGATTGGTTAATAATCTCGCGGAAAAAGTTCCGTTACCAAGAATTTCATTGGCTAGAGTTGCTGAAATAGCTTCTTTATCGCCAACTTTTAAGTTTACCGGGTAAGTAATACTAATGTATGACTGAACAGCATCTTCTTTATCTACCAAGGCAACTCGTGTTCCTATATTTTTATTTGGATATTGATATTTTTGGGTTTTTACATCTCCCTTTTTCCATGATCCAAAATATTTTTCTGCATCAATGCGAGCTTGTTTTTCTGTTATGTCACCAACAATTACTAAATAAGATACATTGGGTTTGTAGTATAATTTGTAGTAATTTACCAAATGATCCCTAGTAATTTTTCCAATAGTTTCTTCAGTTGAAATTTCTGAATAAGGATGATTTGTGTTTCTCAGTTTTTGGCCAACACGGTTGGCAATAAATTGTGGGTTTGTTTTTGACGATGCCAAACCAGAAAGAGATTGTTTTTTGCTTTTTTCAACTTCTTCAGCAGGAAATATCGGATTTAATAATATGTCAGACATAATTTGAAGAAATTCTGTTTTGTTTTTTGTTAGTGTTAGTCCATATATTCCTTTCTTGTATGTGAAAAAACTTGCACCAATAAAGTCAATGGATTCATCAATTTGGCTTTTTGTTTTAGAAGTTGTTCCAGAACCAAGTAAATCGCCTGTCATTTCAACAAAACCAATATGTTCTTCTTCCATAATAGGATCAACATCAATTGTTAGCTGATAAGAAATTCTGGGTGTTTTATGATTCTCTACAACAATTACTTTAAGGCCATTTTCTAAAGTAAAGGTTTTGTGTTCGCTAATCTTAAATTCTGGTGCTGGTCCCTCTTTTGGTTGGATACTTCTATCGAGTTGTGCTAATAATGTAGTATTTGCAATAAATACCGCGAAAATTAGTATGATTATTGATTTTATTTTTTTCATAATTATAATATTATTGATAAAACTATTTTTATTGGTTTTTTGGTAGATAATATAACACCACTCTATTGTCTTTTCTAAAATACTCCTTAGCAACCCTCATTAGGTCTTCTTTTGTTACAGCAAGGTATTTATCAATTTGAGTGTTTATTAAATCAGTGTTTTTGTAAAAAGTATAGTTCATTGCCATATTTGTAGCTCTGTTTTCCAGAGAGGCATTGCCGTTTACATGATCTGCTTCATATTGGTTTTTTAATTTCTGAAACTCTTCGTCAGAAATTAATTCGTTTTGTACCTTTTCGATTTCGGCATCCATAGCGTTTTCTAAATCTTTTAGGTCTACTCCCATATTTGGTAATGCAAAAGCATAAGTAAGACCGGCGTCTTCGTAAGGAAAAGGGAAAGACATTGCCTGTAAAGCAAGTTGTTTTTCATCAACTAATACTTTATTAAAACGAGAACTTTTACCTCCCGAAAGTAGCTTTGCCAGCATATCTACAGCATAGAAATCGGCCGTTCCATTTTTAGGTGTATGATAAGCTTGAAAAATAGCAGGCAGTTGAATATTGTCGTAAATTGTATCACGTATTTCCTTTCTTTTTATTGGTTCAATCTGCGATGGCCTGTAGATTTCCTTATTACTTTTTGGAATATCTCCAAAATATTTAATAATAAGAGATTTAGCATTTTCAAAATTAATATCACCGGCAATTGTAATAACAGCATTATTTGGTACATAGAAATTCTTATAGAAGTCTTTATAATCTGATTCGGTGGCGGCAAGAATTTGTTCTGCGCTTCCTAAAACAGTCCATCTATAAGGATGAACTTCGTATGCTCTTTTAGATATTTCTCGCTGAAAACTCATATAGGGCTGATTGTCCTCTCGTTGTTTGATTTCTTCGGTAACCACCTTTTTCTGTGTTGCAACACCAATTGAATCAACTTTAAGGTGCAACATTCTTTCAGACTCGAGCCATAATCCTAATTCGAGTTGGTTTGAAGCTAGAATTTCGTAGAAAAACGTTCTGTCCCAACTAGTATTTGCATTGAGGTCGCCTCCAGCTTTATCAACAATCTTGGAGTATTGTCCTCTTTCAATGTTCTTAGAACCTTCAAACATAAGATGTTCAAAGAAATGTGCAAATCCAGTTCTATCTGGACTTTCGTTTTTTGATCCTACATGATAGGTAATAGTTACAACTACTATTGGAAAGCTATTGTCTTGATGCAAAATAACATGCAACCCATTATCAAGATCGTACTCGACAAACTCAATTTTGTTTACTTGCGAATATGCAAAAATCGCTATAAAAATTAGCGATACAGTAATAAAAAACTTTTTTAAATTCATAATTTGTATATTAAAGTGTTAAGTTATTTTTCGTTATTTAAGTTTTCTGGAGCATAGTCTAAAATATCTCCTGGTTTACAATTAAGTTCCTTACAAATAGCCTCAAGTGTTGAAAAACGTATTGCCTTTGCTTTACCACTCTTTAAAATGGATAAATTTGCAATAGTAATGTCAACTCTATCAGAGAGTTCTGTTAATGACATTTTTTTTCTTGCAAGAATATTATCAAGGTTAGTAATTATTGGCATTTTTGTAAGGTTAAATGGTTAGTTCTTGTTCTTTTTTTATTTCTGATCCTATTCTATATATTTCTGCGATAACCAAAATTATTAATACCCATAAAAAATCAACAACAGCTTCAAAACTAAGTCTAAAATGAAAAACCATATTATTAATGGAGATGTTTTTAATCCAGAAATATTTTAATACAAATGGGTATAGGATATCAAAAATGGCTAAAATAAAAACAGCTAATGCTATAAGTCTTATTCTTTGTGTGTTCTCAGTGCGGAAAGGGTTTTCATAAACAAGGGAGTGTTTAATTGATTTAAAGATTCTCCATAATAAGAAAACGATGTAATATGATATCATCAGAATAATAAAAAAATATAAAAAATTGAAAAATCCTGTTAAGCCATAACTTTTGTTTAGATTAAAGGAAATAAAAGCATCATCAATAATTACATTATGAATTGAACCATCGTTTAATTGAATAACTCCTGGAAGAATTATGTTTAAAGGAACATCTACAATGGGAAAAAAGGGTTCCATTTCTGGATTAATGAAGTTTAACAAGAAAAGTCCTGTAGATAAAATCAAAACCAAAGCACCAAAAACCATTGTTGCATTTAAGATAAATAAAACAATGCTTATAATCTTTTTATTTTTAATTTTTTGAGCAATCATAAAATTTATAAATTATTAAGAACGACAAAGGAAAAGAAATTTATTGAAAAACAATAAATAAAAAAGAGGATATTAATAAGAGTAAGATCTTAATACAATTATTATCAGCAATAAAAACAGTTCTGTTTTAAGTAAAAAAAACAAAAATTAATTAACGGTTAGTGGGAAGCAGAAAGTTTCTTTTAAAAAAATAATAAAAGTTTTTGCAAATACGTGTAGATTTGTTTACCTTTTCGAATCGAAAAATTAAGTAAAAACATTTAAAAATAAGTTCAAACTTTTTTATTATGGAAAAAGACAATTTGCTTGTACCATGGGACTTTACTGAAGTTGCTGAATTTGCGCTTCTACATGCGATTAAAATTTCAAAAAAAATTGGCAATAAAATTCTTTTATTGCATGTTGTGAAATCCATAAAAAAGGGCGATGAGGCATTAGTCCAATTAAAAAATGAAGCAGAAAAATACGCGAAGGAGCATGGTGTTGTGATAGTGCCTGTAGTTCTCGAAGGAAACCTTTTCAGCTTGATTTCTGATTATGCCGAGGAAAACAACGTTAGTATTGTAATTATGGGAACTCATGGCATAAAAGGAATGCAGAAGTTTACTGGAAGTTACGCCTTGAAAGTTATTGTTGGTTCTAAAATTCCTTTTATTGTTGTACAGGAACCTCCAACAAAGAAAGATATTTTTAAAGATGTGGTTTTCCCTCTAGACTATAGAATAGAGGCAAAACAAAAATTACAGTGGGCGCTGTTTCTTGTTAAATATTTCGAAGTAAAAGTAAATATTGTAGTTCCTACTATTAAAGATGAATCATTGTCTAAAAAACTTTTAGCAAATATTCATTTTGCTGAAAAGATTCTTGAAAAATATGAGGTTAATTATGAAATTAATAAACTTGAAGGGAGCCATGTAGCTGAAGAAGCAGTTAACTTTGCTAAAAAAATTGACGCTGACATGATTCTTATTATGACTACAAAAGACATTGGTTTAACTGACTATGTTCTTGGTGCACAAGAACAATATATTATTGCAAATCCCGCAAGAATACCGGTTATGGTGGTTAATCCCAGAACAGATCTTAGCCGATACGGAGGGTTTAGTGCTACAGGAGGATGATTCAATCAATTTATAATAAATAGGAAAACAAGGAAGAACACTCCTTGTTTTTTTTATTTATTAGAATAAATAGTATAATTTTGGCGGGTTAAAAATTAAACATAACTTCTTAAAATATAAAGAGATGACATTTATTACAAAAGAAAGACTCTTTTCGAAAGAGTGGTTTTTTAGTTACACTGTTATTGTCCTGGGCTCATTTATTTTGGCTGCTGGATTTGTTTATTTTATTGACCCTCATAAAATTGTTCCCGGTGGAGTTTATGGTATTGGTATTGTTGTAAAGAATATTACTGCAAATATTATGGGCGATGGAATAAAACTTCCTTTTTTAACTGAGCCTATTTTTAAAGACGGTTTGGGAATAGGATTTGTAGGACTTATTCTGAATATTCCGTTAACTATTTTAGGAATCAAAATCCTGGGTCCTAAGTTTGGTATTAAAACAATAATTGGTTTTATTATTACATCAATTTTTATTGATTTTTTGGATGCCCGATTTGATGGTGCTCTTGTGGATGATGTTTTGTTATCATGTGTTTTTGGGGGTGTTTTAATTGGGTTTGGATTGGGTCTTATTTTTAAGTCGAAAGCAACATCGGGAGGATCTGATATAATTGCTATGATAGCAGCAAAATATACTCGAATGTCACTTGGAATATTATTAATTTTTGTGGATTCAATAATTGTTTTATTCGGATTACTTGTATTTAAAGATTGGAAAATACCGTTATATTCATGGATAGTTATTTATATTACGGGAAAGGTTATTGATGCGACCTTGCAGGGGATTAGTTATGATAAAGCAATATTTATTATTTCTGATAAGTATGATGAAATAAGGAACAAAATAATAATAGATTTAAACAGAGGTGGTACATTAATTAATGGAACAGGAATGTATCAGGGAACAGAGAAGAAAATTATTTTTACAAATGTAAATCGAAGAGAACAGGCAATGCTTCAGGATTTTATTCGTGAAATAGATCCTACTGCTTTCATGACAGTTATTGATGCACACGAAGTTATTGGAAATGGGTTTAAACCATTACACGAAGAATAAAAAGAACACACTAAAAAGCGCGAAATTATTCAATAATTTCGCGCTTTTTAGTTTACGCCAGATTAGACAATTTGTTATTTTAAATTGCTAAGACCTAAGAAATCAATATAATTTGAATTATGATCTCCATAAACCTCAAGTGATTCTCCAATAATTTTATATGTACTCTTTTCTCCAGCAATTTTACTAAATAGTATTTCAAAGTGATTGCTATTGTCATCAACCATCAATATTCGAGAGAGATTATCGTGTATATCAGTAGCTAGTTTTTGCTGACAAATGGGGCAAAAAAAGTCATATTTTTCACCTTCACGAATTTGAAAGAAAGAATTAGTTTTAATCGTATAATTGCCAAGTTCAGGACTAAGCAGGATTAATCCAGCATCTTTGTGTTCTGTATCCGCTGCAAGAACAATGCTTTCGCCTACATTCAAGTAGCCTTTACATCTGGGGCAAATAAAATTATTTTTCATTTTGAACACCTCCTTCTTTTTTATGATGGGTTAAAAGGTTTCGTGTTAAACAGAAAAAGCGATTTGTTTACTTATTATACGAAATCCCAACCTGAAATGTTTTTATTAAGAAAGGGTTTATTAATACTTTATGAATTTATCTCTAAAGGCAATATTTTCAGATGATGATTCTATAAAGTAAACACCCGGATTCCAATTAAAAACATCAATAGAATAATCTTGATTTTCGCAGAAATATTTACCGTGTAAGGTACCGTCTGATTTATAAACAGAAATTATAAATTCATGATTACTTGGAAGATTATCAAAGTGAATATTAAGTATATTTTTTACAGGATTTGGATAAACAGAAAAGGATACTGGGTTAGCTTCATAGTTTTCCACATTTACAATTGCGCCGGCATTGTTTACAATCCAATTATTGGGATCAACTTGTATATTTGTAACATTTCCGGGCATAAATAAACTATATGTTTGATTGTTCTCTGTCTGATATAATCGAACAATTGTATCGCCAGTAGGTCTAAAAATTTTATATTCAACGTACAAATTAAATAGAGGGGTTGTTATAGAAGAGGTCGTTTGAGAAACAGTCATTTTAAGAGTATCGGCTATATGTGAATAACCAACACTGTAAGTTGGAAAACCTTTTCCATAATACCATTGATTAAAAAACAAATCAAATTCTAAACTAGTTGATTCTTCCATGGAGTTTTTAAAATCTTCACCTGTAGCCACGGTGTTTTTATATAATTCCAGGTAATTTTTCAAACTTGCGAAAAACAGATCATCATTATTAATTTGGCTTCTTAAAATATGTATTATTGCAGCACCTTTTTTATAAGAAAGAGCTGTGCTAAAAATTCTGGATTCCCTATTCGCATCCTGGAATAGAATATAAACACTCCCTGTAGGTTGTTCCAATGCATATGAGTGAGCGTCTGCCATCCATGCCCGGGCTGACGAATATGATACTAGATTTTCAAGGGCTACATATTCCGCATATGATGCAAATCCTTCGTTGATCCATATGTCTTGCCAGGTGGCACATGTAACATAATCGCCAAACCATTGATGAGCTAGCTCGTGTGATACCAGATTATATGAAAAACTATTTAGGGTAGTCATTGTTTGATGTTCCATTCCTCCTGAAAGCAGAGCCAAACAATGACCGTATTTTTCGCTTGAAAATGGGTACAATCCAAACTTTTCGCTAAACAACTCAATAAAATTGGCTGTTTCGTCTATTTGTGATTTATAAGTATTAAGACAGTTTGTTGTGTTATAAATATAGTTTTGAATTAGTATTGGGTTCTCATTAGCAGGATAGGAATATATAGAGTAATCCTGATATTCAGCCACTGCAAAAGAAATTAGATAATAATTTATTGGATAATAACTTTTCCATTCAAATCTTTTCTTGTTATTTGGAAGAGACAACTCGTTTTTTAATAATCCGTTAGATCCAACCTTGCAATCATTATCACATGTAAAATTTAAATAAACAGAGTCAATTTTATCAGATAATACTTGTTTACACGGCCACCACTCGTATGCATGAAAAGATTCTGAAAGGGTCCATGTAACTCGTTTTCCCCATGTGGATGATAGACTACTTGTAACTCCTCCTCCTGATGGTGTTCCGTGATAATATATTTTTACCGAAAACTCATCTCCAAAAGGAATAGCTGGATTAAAAATATAAACAATTTCATTATTCCCTCTGCTAATGGTTCTTTTTACTCCATTAATGATTGCGGAATCTACAATCATATCATTTTTAAAATCGAAAACAAGAGTGTCGAGAGAGTTTTCTGTTGCCTTACCAATAATAGTGGCATTTCCTGAAATAAATGTTGATTGATCGGTTACATTTAAGTCAAGCTGTACAAAATGAATATCGTACTTATCAAGTTTGGGATTGTAATATATCTGAAAGTCGCTTTTATGTTCAAAAGATGAGCTGCTTTTTGAATAGTCAGGATTAAACTCTACCGATTGAGAAAATGAAAAAGACGTGATTAAAAACAAAAAAACACTTAGAATAGTTTTCATAATTCATTAATTTAGTAACTTTCAAAATTAACTAATAAAATTGTTTTTATTGTTATTCGATAAGAAAACCAATTTGTAAATTTAAAAACTATGAAAAAGACAATTATTTTAATCCTGGTATTTAGTATACTTGGTTTATTGATAGGGTATTTAATTTTTGGCAAAATTGGAGACGAATATGTTAGTATTAAGACAATTTTTGGGTCAACCTCAAAATTTGGTACATTTCTTAAAGACATTTCGGGAATAGCCAAAATAAAGCAAAACATTTTAATATCAGGAGGCGTTGGTGCTTTGCTGGGATTGATTATTGGTATAAGAAAATCAAAATAACGACATCGGCTAAAATGCTTATATACAATGATCAAATGAGTATTTAATTAATTTATAAATCACATATAAAAAAAAATAAAATGAAAAAGTTAGCACTACTATTATTATTTTCTGTTTTTATTTTAGCATCAATATATGCACAGGAATGCGTTTTTTATTATCCAAAAACCAAAGGAGCTTTACTAGAGTACAAAAACTTTGATAAGAAAGAAAAACTTACAGGAAAAAGCACTTATAAAGTTAAGGAAATTACTGAAACAGGTGTTATTATACAGGCTACTATTGAATATCAATCATTTGATAGTAAAGGTAAAGATCTTGGTAAAAATGAGTATTCAGTTAAGTGCGAAAATGGTGTATATTCAATGGATATGAGGAGTTTTCTAGATGCACAAACGATGGAGGCATATAAAGATATGCAAGTAGATATTACAAGTACAAGTCTTGAGATGCCATCAGGAATGAAAGTTGGTGATCAGCTTCCCGATGGCAAGTTGATCGTTTCAATAAGTAATCAGGGAGTTGCAATGATGACAATGACAACAACTATTACAGATAGAAAAGTAGAAGCTACAGAGCAAGTAACAACAGAGGCTGGCACATTTGACTGTTTAAAAATAACCTATACAATTACTACAAAAATGATGATTGGGATGCGTTTCGAAGTTGCACAGTGGTTTGCTGAGGGCGTAGGCTCTATAAAAACAGAAAATTATTCGAAGGGAAACAAAATGTCCAGTTCGATTTTAACCGGGATTCAGAATGTTAATTAAAAAATCGGATATTAATATTTTGCATAGTTATTTATAAATAAATATTTGATGCTTATGAAAAAAATTACCTTAATCATTTTAGCAGTATTGTTTACAACAGGTATTTATGCACAGGACTATATTTACCTCAAAGACAATACGGTTATTGAAGCTGTTGTTAAAGCAGTAAATGTTGAATTAATAAAATATACAAAGTTCTCTAATCCTGAAGGAGAGGAGTTTGTTGTTTCTCCCGAGACTGTTTTAAAAATAGTCTTCTCTAATGGATATGTCAGGGAGTTTGCAAAAAGCGAACCCGCAAAAAAAGAAGTTGGCGAACGCAGCGAAAAAGATAATTATTTTGCTCTGGCTGCTGGTTTTGGTCGTAGTTATGGGGGAATTGGTATTCGGGCGCAAGGTCGTTTTGGCAGAAATCAGGGGCTTGGGATACATGGAGGCGTAGGTTTTAACCCGGTAGATGCTGGTGGGGTTTGTTTCGGAGTAGGAGCCAAATTCTTTTATTACAAATGGTTATATATAAATGCACAAGTGGGAATCGTAAGTCACAAGGAAACATATGTGTATGATTTTTTTGGTGATTCAAATTACGATACAGAATCTGTGTTTGGATTTAGTTTATTAACAGGAGGAGATTTTGTTTTTGGCAAACATGCTGGTTTTAATATTGCCATTGGACCATCAATAACAGGAGATGGGGTTAAGCTTGGATTCGATTTGGGTTTTGTGTTAAAATTTTAAATCACAGCCAATTAGTCCCTTTTTAAGGTAGGTCAACAAAGAAAATTAGCCAAATAATTGAATGCAATTATTTGGCTAATAAAGCAGCACCAATTATCCCTGCATTATTTAATAGTTTAGCTGGTTTAAATTTTGTTTTAATCGTTAAAAAAGGGCTTATCTTATCTAACTTTTTACTTATACCTCCTCCAATTATAAATAAATCTGGATAAAAAAGCTTTTCGAGATACTTTAGGTATTCATCAAAGTGATTACTCCAGGCTTTCCAATCGAGATCTTTTTCTTTTCGAGTTGCATCAGAGGTATATTTTTCACCAACCAAACCGTTTTTCATATAAATATGTCCGAGTTCGGTATTGGGAATTAACATTCCATCTTTAAAAAGGGCAGAACCAATACCTGTGCCTATGGTAAGAAAAATAGTTAGTCCTTTTTGGTTTTTTACTTCACTAAATGTAAGTTCTGCAAAACCTGCAGCATCAGCATCATTAAAGACCTTCACCTTGCAATTGGTGGCCTTGCTGAAAATCTTATTGGCGTTCGCTCCAATACAAGATTTATCTATATTTGCTGCTGTTTTTATTACTCCACTCTGAATAACAGCAGGAAATCCACACCCAACTTTTCCTTTCCAATTAAAAAACGCAGTAATTTTTTTTATTGATGCAGTAATTTCTTTCGGGGTTGCTGGTTTTGGGGTTTCTATACGATAACGGTCAGAAACAAACTCACCAGTATCTGTATTTACTATTGCTCCTTTTATGCCAGATCCACCAATATCAATACCAAGTACTTCCATTGTAATATTTTTTGATGGGAATTAAAGATAATAAAAATGTCGGTGATATAAAAATTAGTTAAAAAAAACGGCTGCATTATTTTGCAACCGTTTAAGTAGCCCCACCAGGAATCGAACCTGAATTTAAAGTTTAGGAAACTTCCGTTCTATCCATTGAACTATGGGGCCTTGTTTCGCCACAAAATTAGGGTTTTAAATCATATATCCAAACAGATATTATAAATTTAGTTTGGCGGAATAATTATTCAACATAGATTTGTGGTAAGGAATTTGATATGTAACTTTTTTCAGTTTTATTCGTCTAGTGTTTTTAATTCATTTATCAATATGAAAAAATTATTATTGCTTAGCTTTTTTGTTTTTATAACCTCTGTTTTAAGTGCTCAATGTATTGAAGGTAAAGTAATAGACTCAAACAGCAACCCTATTCCATACGCAACAATCTATTGTGAGGAAACCTCAAAGGGAACAACTTCAAATATTGAAGGATTTTTTAAACTTGATTTACCAAAGGGAGAACATGTTATTATTATTCGTTATTTGGGATATAAAACGAAAGAACTAACAATAATTTGTTCTGAAGAAAAACAAATAGTAAATATTCAATTACAAGAACAAGCTTACAAAATACCGGAAGTTCGTATTTTGGCAAGCGGCGAAGACCCAGCCTATTCCATAATGCGAAAAGCTATTGCAATGAGCTACTACTATCTAAATCAGGTGGAAGAATACAACTGTCGCATTTATTTAAAAGGATCAGGCAAAGCTCTCGAAATTCCTCGCATTTTAAAGAAAACACTAAAAAAAGAGGGACTTGAAGAAGGAAAGCCAATTGTAATTGAAAACATTACCGACCTGCACTTCAAACTGCCCGATATTGTTGAAGAAAATACCATATCAATGCGCAGCACAATGGAAGGGAACGATGTTTCTCCAATGGGTTATATAACACTTTCTCTTTATAATGATATTGACGGGGTTATTACACCATTAAGCCGTGATGCTTTTGCATACTATAAGTTTCAACTTGATGCCTCGTTTTATGATCAGGATTACCTGGTGCATAAAATAAAAATTATTCCTCGCCGCGAAGGATATGATTTATATTCAGGGTATATATACATTGTTGAGGGATTTTGGCATTTACATAGTGCCGAATTGAAGCTCGAGCAAAAAATGTTTAGCATAAAAATAAACCAGGTATATACTCCTGTTGGTGATGATATTTGGATGCCAGTAAGTCACGATTTTGATATTGAAGCAGGGATTATGGGTATTAAATTTGCATTCAAATATGTTGCTTCGGTATCGAATTATAAAGTAAAACTTAATTCTAAGCTTGATCACTCTGTATATCGAAATCTATTAGTAGAATCCAAAGATCAGGCAAATGAGTTAGCCCTAATTGAAAAACAACAACAAAACGAGATTCATGAACTAGTGACCAAGGAAGGCCTGACAAAAAAAGAATCACGAAAATTAAAAAAACTCGTTAAAGAAGATGTTTCCAAATCGGTTCCTAAAAAGGAGTTGGAAATAAAAGACCACAATCATGTTGATGATAGCGCTAATTTGAGATCTGTGGCATATTGGGATTCAATAAGACCCATTCCGCTTACTGCTGACGAATTTGTAGGGTACAAAGTAAAAGACTCTATTCAGTTTAGAGCAGAAACAGATACTTCGTTTAGAGATTCTCTTAAAAGAGATGATTCAAAATTTAAATGGAACAAACTACTTATGGGTGGCACTTTTAGTTTTGATAAGGGGCACTCATTCAACTATGGAGGACTTTTAGATTTCGGTCATATTGATTTTAATACTGTTGATGGTCTTAAATATGGGATGGAATTTTCGTATAGTCATCGAAGTGATAGTGGTAAATATTTCAGAATTAACCAAAAAGCCGATTATGCTTTTGCCCGCGAAAGAATGACCAGTTATATTGATGTATTATATAGATACAATGGAATGAAAAGAGCATACATATATCTTAATGGAGGCCGCAGAACTTCTGATTTTGATTCTCATACAGGGATTACTAAAAACCTAAATGCTATAACAACTCTATTTTTAAAAGAAAATTATTTAAAATTATATCAAAAGGATTATATAAGCATTGGGCACAAAGTGGATATAGCACATGGGCTTGATTTGTTTGCAGGATTTGAATATGCTAAAAGACAAGAGTTGGTCAATCATTCAGATTTTAATTTGTATAATCCTTTTAAAAACGATTATACATCAAACATTCCTCCCGTTGAAAATATTGATAATAATTTAGTAAAAAATCACAACGCATCCATTTTATCAATAAAGGCAAGTTATACTCCCGAATATTATTATAGAATTAGCGAGGGTGTAAAATGGTATTCATATTCCCGATATCCTACTTTTGGATTAAACTATAATAAAGGAATAAATAAATTATTGGGAAGTAATGTAAATTTTGACCAGCTTGAGTTTACATTAAATCAGAGGATGAACATTAGAAGATTGGGTGGATTACAATATAAATTTGTAGCAGGATCATTTTTAAATTCAAAAAACACGTATTTTGCAGACTATAAACACTTTGGCGCAAACACTCCTTTTTTGATAGGCACATCTGAAGGAAGCATTTTTAGGTTAATAAACTATTATGAATATAGCACAAATGAAAATTATTTTGAAGGTCATATCAAACTAGAAAACGACAGAATGATTCTAAAACGACTGCCTGTTTTAAACAAAACTCTTATGAGAGAAGTCATTTATTTTAACTATTTATCTACTACAGGCAGTAAGCCCTACTATGAGATAGGTTATGGTTTAAATCAAATATTCTTAATGTTCAATTTGGAAGTTTTTGCAGGATTTAAAGGATCGTCTCATGAATATACCGGAATAAAAATTGGAATACCATTCGTAGGCAAAAATGGTAATTCTATTACAATTGGAGGGTAAAAAGGGTATTTTACCCCGGGTATTTCATATAAGGCTTATTTTTCATGTAAATATGGAAAGCGATTAGTCATTTTAGTGATGTACTAAATCTTTTTATTACTTTTACAAATTCCTATTTGAATTTGTAAATTATGAATACAATAGATATCGTTTTTGCGATACTTTTTTTATGGAGTGCTTATCGGGGTTTTACCAAAGGTTTTATTGTACAACTTGCCACTCTTGTTGCTTTACTTTTAGGTATTTATGGAGCTCTAAAATTTTCAGATTTTACTGCAGGTGTATTATCAAAAAGAGTTGATTTTAATGAACAAACACTTTCCATATTATCATTTGCTCTAACATTTATCGTTATTGTAGTATGTGTGCATCTAATTGCTAAATTAATTGAAAAGTTTTCTGAAGCGATTGCTCTGGGAGTCGTTAATAAGATCTTTGGAGTTTTATTTTCCATGTTAAAAATGGCTTTTATTGTAAGCATAATTCTGGTTTTAATAAACAAAGCCGATAATAAGTACAACTTTATTCCTATTAACACGAAAGAAAAATCATTATTATATAAACCTTTGTCTAATTTTGCACCCATGATTTTTCCTTATCTGAAATTCGATAAGATTCGCGAAAGATTTGAAGAAAAGAAAAAAGACGAGGAAATATATATTTAAAAAAGGTAAAAATTTAAATTTAAAATAACTACAATGGATACAAAAAATTTGGGATTTGACTCAAAACTGATACACGCAGGAGATTTTCAAGACGAAATGGGCAGTGCAGTAACGCCGATTTATCAAACATCAACTTTTGCTTTTAGAAATGCACAACATGGTGCAGATTTATTTGCAGGTAAAGAAAAGGGATTTATTTATACACGTATTGGTAATCCAACTATTGATGCATTAGAAAATAAACTTGCTGAACTTGAAAATGGTTATAGAGGAATTGCATTAGCCTCTGGTATGGCAGCCGTTACCACAGTTTATATGGCTTTTTTAGGTCAGGGGGAGCATGTTGTTAGTACAAGCGCTGTTTATGGTCCCAGCCGTGGTGTTTTAGAAAGTCATTTCGCAAAATTTGGTGTACAGTCAACTTTTGTTGATACATCAAATTTAAATGAAATTGAAAAAGCAATCCGTCCGAATACAAAACTATTATATTTGGAAACGCCGTCAAATCCCACAATGGCTTTGACTGACATTAGAAAAGCATCAGAAATTGGTCATAAACATGGCCTTATAGTGGTTGTTGATAATACATTCTGCAGCCCATATTTACAAAATCCACTTGACTTAGGCGCAGATGTTTCATTACATTCGTTAACCAAGTTTATAAACGGACATGCCGATATCGTTGGCGGTGCTTTAATTGCAAAAGATTCTGATATTTATGCTAAGTTGCGTAAAACGATGGTTTATATGGGCGGAAATATGGATCCTCATCAGGCTTATATGGTAATTCGTGGTGTAAAAACACTTAGTTTACGTATGGATAGAGCTCAGGAAAGTTCACAAAAAGTAGCTGAATATCTTGAAAAACATCCTAAGATTGCATGGGTAAAATATCCCGGATTAAAATCATTTCCGCAATACGAATTAGCAAAAGACCAAATGAGAGGTTCTGGAGCCATGATAAGCTTTGAACTTAAAGGAGGTTACGATGCAGGCGTAACATTAATGAATAATGTTCATTTAGCCCTTTTGGCTGTTTCGTTGGGTGGTGTTGAAACATTAATTCAACATCCAGCATCAATGACACATGCTGGTTTACCTAAAGAAGCAAGATTACAAGCTGATATTACTGATGGATTGATTCGATTTGCTGTTGGAATTGAGAATGTTGAAGATATTATTGCTGATTTGGATCACGCATTGTCGAAAATATAAGCAATAGCATTGTTTAAACTTCGAAAGGCTCAGCTTGACAAAAATAATAAGGAATTGCCCTGTTGAGCCTGTCGAAACATGATAATTTTATAAATAACAAATACAATGAATTTTGTTGAAGAATTAAAGTGGAGAGGCATGATACATGATATTATGCCCGGATCTGAGGAGCAATTTCAAAAGGAAATGACATCGGCATATATTGGATTCGATCCAACAGCCGATTCGTTGCATATTGGTAGCTTAGTTCAAATAATGATATTAGTTCACTTACAACGTTGCGGTCACAAACCATTTGCTCTTATTGGTGGAGCAACTGGAATGGTTGGCGATCCTTCAGGCAGATCTGAAGAAAGAAATATGTTGTCGAAGGAAGCTCTTGAATTTAATCTGGCAGGAATAAAAAAGCAGTTGGAAAAGTTTCTTGATTTCGATTGTGGAAAAAATTCTGCTGTAATGGTAAATAATTATGATTGGTTCAAAGATTATAGTTTTCTTGATTTTATTCGCGATGTAGGTAAACATATTACAGTAAACTACATGCTTGCCAAAGATTCGGTTCAAAAAAGGCTCGAAAGTGGAATGTCATTTACAGAATTTACATATCAGTTAGTTCAGGGATACGATTTTTACTATTTATATAAAAATTATAATTGCAAAATACAATTAGGTGGCTCTGACCAATGGGGAAACATTGTCACAGGCACAGAGCTTGTTCGTAGAAAAGATGGTGGGCAAGCCTGGGCAATTACTACTCCACTTATTAAAAAGGCCGATGGATCTAAGTTTGGCAAAACAGCCGAAGGTAATGTATGGCTAGATCCGGAGAGAACATCTCCTTATAAATTTTATCAGTATTGGATTAATGCTTCTGATGAAGATGCTGAAACATATATTAAAATATTCACGCTTCTTACAAAAGAAGAAGTTGATAAATTAATCGAAGAACACAAGCAGGCTCCACATTTAAGAATACTTCAGAAAAGGTTAGCAGAAGAAGTAACTACTCTTGTTCATTCAAAAGAAGACTTACAATCTGCCATAGAAGCATCAGATATTTTATTTGGCAAAGGAACTACTGAATCGCTCCAGCGAATGGACGAAAAAACAATTCTTTCTGTGTTTGAAGGAGTTCCTATGTTTGAAATTGAAAAATCAAAAATTTCTTTAGGAATTAATGTACTTGATTTATTGGCCGTTGATACGCAGGTTTTTCCCTCAAAAGGAGAGCTGCGTAGAACCATTCAGGGTGGAGGAGTAAGTATTAATAAAGAAAAAATTGATAGCGAAGAAATAACTATAAACGCAAATCGTTTATTGAATGAGAAATATATTCTTGTTCAAAAAGGAAAGAAAAACTACTACTTAATAAAAGCAATATAAGATATGGCAAGAATAATAATAAGTCGAAAAAAGGAGTGGACAAACAGAGCACGCAAATTTGGTGTTTTTGTTGATGGTGAAAAAAAAGACACAGTTTTAAATGGTGAAATAAAAGACATAGAAGTGCCAGCAGGAAAGCATAAGCTCATGTTTAAAGTTGACTGGTGCAGCAGTCCCGAATTAGAGATTGATGTAAAAGAGGAAAAATCGAAAACAGTTGAAGTTTCTGGATTTAAGGCAAATAAGTGGTTATTGATTCTATCGTATATAATTTTGGGAGTTTATTTCTTTTCAGAATTTATTCTGCATAAAGATATGAAAGTGATTATGTATTTTGTTATTCCAATTTTTCTGGTGTATTTATATTATTTAACCATAGGCCGAAAAAAGTATTTGGAAATAAACGAACTTTAATATAAAAATGAGTTTGCAGAATCAATCATATAATTTTAATTCTATGGATATTATAAGGTTTGTTTTTAAGCACAAATGGCCAATATTTGGAGTGACAATTATTGCTGCCATTGCTTCTGTGATTGTTTCGTATATGATAACACCCAAATTCAGATCTTCTGTAATTTTATTTCCCAAAACCCAGGTTTCTGCTTCTCAGGCACTTAATACTTCCGAATTGATTAATACCGATGATCATATAATGAATTTTGGTGACGAAGAAGCTACTGAGCAACTTATTCAAACACTTTATTCAGAAGAAATTAGATTTAAAATAATCGACAAGTTTAACCTTTTACAGCATTATCAGATAGATGAAAAAGGTGGATATCCAATGACAAAATTGCATGAAACATTTATGAAAAATATCCGGTTTAAACGAACCGAATATATGGCCATTCAGATTGAGGTTTTGGATGCTGATCCGAAAATGGCTGCAGATATTGCCAATGAAATAGCTGTACTACTCGATTCTACATTAAACGAAATGCAACGCGATGTGGCTGTTGAAATATTTAAAATGGTTGATAATCAGTATCAAAACTTACAAACCGAAATAGTTCAAATAGAAGAATCAATAAAAAAAATCAACAAAACAGAGCCAAAATATATCTCATTAACAGAACAATTGATTAACGAAAACAAGCGGTTAAGCAGCATGAAATCAAAACTGGTTGAGGCAGAGGTGAATGCTTTACAAAAGTTGCCACGAAAATTTATTGTTGCCAATGCTTATGCTGCCGAGAAAAAATCTTATCCTGTGCGATGGGTAATTTGTGCTGTTTCTACACTATCTGCCTTTGTTTTTGCAGTATTATTAATGCTGTTCCTCGAAAGGTATAAAGACCTCTTTAAATTTAAATAGATACAGGTTGTTAAAAATTGAAAACAAAGTCTATTTCTACTTTTTTTCTCTGCTTTTTATAGCAATAAACATTGGTTTTATTGCTTATAATGTATATTATGTAGCTTTTTTACCAGTAATACTAATTTTTCTTTTTGGATCTTTTATTGCTCTCGATAAAATTCTTCTGGCTATTGTTTTTTTTACTCCCTTATCGATTCAACTTAGAGATTTCTTCCCAGGTATTTCTTTTAATTTATCTCTTCCTACTGAACCCTTACTTTTAGGAGTACTCATTCTTTTTGTATTTAAGTTATTGCTCAACGGCAAAATAGATCAACGAATAGCAACTCATCCTATAAGTATTGCAATATATATTCATTTATTCTGGATGTTTATAACCAGTATTACTAGCACTATGCCCATTGTTTCGTTCAAGTTTTTTCTATCCCGGTTATGGTTTATTGTAGCAATGTACTTTTTAGCTACGCAGCTATTTAAAGACAAAAAGAATATCGAACGATTTAATTGGTTATATATTTTGGCCTTAATTATTGTAATTATCTATACAAATTATAGATTATCAGGATATGGATTCGATAATCAAAGAGCATCCAATTGGGTGGTGTGGCCATTTTTTAGCGATCACACATCGTATGGAGCTATGCTCGTGATGTTTCTTTTTCCATTGTATTATTTTTTAGAGAGAAAAACATCCAATCTATTTGCAAAAGCAATAATCGGATTAGTTTTTCTTGTTTATATTTTTGCCATCGTATTTTCATATACTAGGGCTGCCTGGTTGAGTTTATTTGCTAGTATAGGATTATGGATTATAATTAAATTGAAACTGAATTTGCGAACGATCTTTTTGTCAGGAATAATCATTTTAGTAATAGCCGTTGTTTCATATTCTTCATTTTTACGAAACCTTGAAAAAAACAAATCAGAATCATCGGGAAGGTTTTCAGAACACATTGAATCTATGACGAATATTACAACCGATGCATCAAATCTTGAACGGTTAAACCGATGGAAATGTGCAATTAGGATGTTTGAAGAAAAACCCATTTTTGGTTGGGGTCCTGGCACATACATGTTTCAATATGCTCCATTTCAATTTTCGTACGATAAAACAACAATAAGTACTGATTTTGGGGATTTGGGAAATGCTCACAGTGAATATCTGGGGCCTTTAGCGGAGTCAGGCATAATTGGATTGTTATCAATACTACTAATAGTGTGTATGGTTTTTTATACCGCTTACAAAATTTATAGGACCAACAAGGAAGAGACAAAAGCACTCTCTCTTTATATTTCACTAGGTTTATCAACCTATTTTATTCATGGATTTTTAAATAACTTCTTGGATTCCGACAAGGCTTCTGTTCCTGTTTGGGGATTTATGGCTATACTTGTAGCTCTTGATGTTTATCATACTAAAACCAGCGATGAGAATACAGCATAATTTTAAGCACTTTAAATAAATTATATTATGTATAGTTTTATTTTCCTTCCGCATAACTTACTTAATCTTCTATTAATTGCCACAGGAGTAATATTCTTTCTCATAATGATTTCTTTTTCAATAGTTTTTTTTCAGGAAAAGGAATATCGTGCAGCAAAAATTGCTTTTATTACGTCCCTTTTTGTTGCGTCCCCATTCATCTTAATTTCATTAATGCAATTTGCATACAAAGATGTAATCGCATTCATTATACTGTTTATTACCTATTCCGCTGTTCTTGTTTTATTTATTCCTATTCGTTTTTCAAAGAAGGAATTATTTTCAGAACCAACTGATAAGCACGACGAAAGAGATATAATGTTTTCAAGAAACGAACTTGTTCCCAATACAGAAAAGTATACACAATACTATGCATTAAATCCTGAGAAAAAGGTTATAGATGATAATTTCAGAGACAAACCCGGACTATTATCTCCGGAATCAGTATTTTATCACACTCTGGCATATGCTTCTGCAAATGCAAATCTACAGGTTATTGAAGCATTAAAACCCTTTGTGAATGGAACGGTTGCAGCGAAAAAACTAGAAGTTGATAACGAAAAAATTAGCAAGTACCTTAAAGCTTGGGCATCAAAACTTGGTGCTCATTCCACAGGAATAACAATTCTTAAGGAATATCATCTATACTCGCATAAAGGGAGAAAAGAATTATACGGAAAGGAAATAACCAATCATCATAAATTTGCTATTGCTATTACTGTTGAAATGGATAATGATTTAATTTCTACTGCTCCAAAAGGGCCGGTTATTATGGAATCAACTCAGCAATATTTAAATTCAGGTACTATTGCTTTACAGATTGCCAGTTTTATAAGAGAATTAGGCTATTCTGCCAGAGCTCATATCGATGGTAATTATGAATTGATTTGTCCCCTCGTTGCCCGCGATGCAGGATTGGGCGAAATAGGACGAATGGGACTACTTATTACTCCAAAACTAGGCCCGAGAGTTCGGTTGGCTGTTGTTACAACAGATATTCCTTTGCCTGTAGATACTAAAAGTGATTTTTCTTCTGTTATCGATTTTTGTACGATCTGTAAAAAATGTGCAGTTGTTTGCCCTTCGCATGCTATTTCATTAGAAAATCGAAAAAAAATAAGCAATACTTTACGCTGGAAAATAAATTCCGAAAGTTGTTTTACTTATTGGTGTAGTGCTGGTACCGATTGTGGAAGATGCATAGCTGTTTGCCCATACTCACATCCAAATAATTTAATGCACAACATTATTCGCTGGGGAATTCATAATTCAAGTTTATTTCAACGTTTTGCCCTTTTTATGGATAATATATTTTATGGTAAAAAACCTAAATCAAGAAAAATTCCTTCTTGGATTGATATCTAATAAAAAGTAAACTACTTTTATATCGTATTCAAATGTAATTTATATGAAAAAATATATTCTTCTGGGGATATTCTTCTTCTTTGTAGTTGGTTTATTTTCTGCAAATATCCAACAAGATAGTCTGAACGTTGAAAGCTCCGATTCCGAAACGATTAAAAAAATTCAGGAATACCTCGATTTGTCAGAAAAAAACAGAAACAGAAATGTCGAAATGGCGGTTGACTATGCAGAAAAGGCACTATTATTAAGTCAGCAAATTAAGAATGAAGAATTGTTGTATCAGTCTGAGTTTGCTCTTGGATATGCTTATTATTCTAGAAATGATTATGAAATAGCCATTTTGCATTTTAATAAGTCATTAGAAATATGCAAAACAACTGATAATCGTACAGGAGAGGCTGCATCTTTAAACCGAATTGGAAATACTCTCCAATTAATGGGTCACTATCAGGATGCTTTAAATAATTATCAATTAGCTCTAATTATAAATCGAGAACTCGATAATACAATTGAAATCGCCCGAACACTTACTAACTTGGGAAGCATATTTCGTTTATATGGGAATTATGAAAAAGCAATTAGCCAGCATTTAGATGCTCTTGAACTTTACGAAGGTGTAAATAATGACGAAGGAATAGCCTGGTCTGCCCTAAATATTGCACGTTTATTCAGAATGATGAAAAATTATACAAAGGCTTTCGAATATGTTAATCAATCATTAGAAATTTATCAGAAAATTGCCTTTGAATTCGAAAACAATACAGGAGTAACTCTCTGTTTAAAAGAGATTGGCGATATTTCTTTTGAAAAAGGGGATTTTGAAAAAGCCATTGAGTATAGCGAGCAAGTGCTGCAAATTAATAAACAATCACAAAATTGGCAGGGATATGCAAATTCTTTAAGTACTTTAGGGAAAATTTATTTTCAAACTTTCGATTTTCAACAATCAAAAAAGTATTTCTCTGAGGCATTGCATATTAAAGACTCTTTAAACGACATCACAGAAAAGGCTTCTATTTTACGTCATTTAGGACTGATTGCATTAAATGAAGGAAATGTTCGTGATGCAGAAAACAAGTTGAAAAACAGCCTCGATTTTGCTAAAATCCAAAACTTAAAGGAAGATATTAAAGAAAGTTATTTTGCTCTTTCAGAATTTTATGAAAAACAAAATAGTTTGCCTCAGGCATTGAGTTATTTCAGGTTATATATAAGCCTTAAGGATAGTTTGAATAACCAAAAAATTAATGAGCTGGAGCTGCAATATAGCTTTGATAAAGAGCAACGTATGAAAGAATTTGAACAACGGCAAAAAGATATTGAGCAAAAAGCCAAACTTCAAAAGCAGAAAATTCTAACATGGGTATTTATTGCAGGATTTGTATTCACTCTATTATTAGCCTACATCATTTTTAAAAATTTGCAGCGCAAGAAAAGAACCAATATTTTACTTATACAACAAAAGCAGGAAATAGAAAACCAACGGGACGAAATTGAAGCTCAACGAGACTTTGTTACCAAACAACGCGATCAGATTGCTAAGCAAAACACCATTATTACTGATAGTATTGAATACGCTAAAAGAATTCAAACAGCCTTACTCCCTCAAGATAAGTTTATGAAAAGCGTTCTTAAAGACTATTTTGTTTATATGAAACCTAAAAATATCGTTAGTGGTGATTTTTATTGGGTTTCAGAAAAAAACAATAAAATAATTGTAGCTGTTTCCGATTGTACAGGACATGGAGTGCCTGGCGCCTTTATGAGTATGTTGGGTGTTGCATTTTTAAATGAGATTGTAAATAAAAACGAAGTAATTGAAGCAAATCATATTTTAGATCAATTACGTGCAAGCATAATTGAATCTTTGCATCAGGAATATGGAATTTTTGGATCAAAAGACGGAATGGACATTGCCTTGTGTATTATTGATAAGGATACTCTTAGTCTAAAATTTGCAGGGGCATATAATCCTTGTGTAATTATTCGTGATTCAACTATGTATGAATTATTACCTGATAAAATGCCAATAGGTATTCATGCTATAAAAGTTGACAGGGAATTTGCCAACAAAGAGTTTATGCTTCAAAAGGGAGATATGATTTATTTATTTACCGATGGATATATTGATCAATTTGGTGGCAAAGATGGATTAAAATACCGACAAAAGGCATTTAAAGAATTATTAGTTAATATTTCTGTAAATGATTTGAAAAAACAAAAGGAAATTCTTGAAAAAACAATGAACGAATGGCAAGGTAGTCGTTCTCAGCTAGATGATATGATGATAATGGGAATCAAATTTTGATTCCCATTATCCTTTTTTAATCTTTGTTTATACCTTCTATTGCCTCAGATACATTTATTACATAATCGGCACATTTCTCACACTCAGAGAATAAATCACTGTAGATAACTCCAGTTTTGTAATCGTAATCTTGTTTTTCCAGATCTTTCAGATGCTCCTTTTTTAATCTGTCTCTATAATTATTTATAGCCTGTTCCATCTCTAAAGCCTGAACAATATTGATTTTAGTATATCCATGATCAAGATTCTTTTGCATTTCAATTATTGAATCCATTACCAGATTCATCATTTTACGAATATTGTCGGAAAGCTTCTGGTCAAAACTGACTTTATTATCTCTTTTTCTGCGTAATGTTTTTGCAAGATTATAACAGCAATCGGCTACACTTTCTAACTCAGAGACAATAGTTAACTGGGCCTTGATTCGTTTTGAACCTAGATTACTTAATTCACCTTCTGATATTTTTGTTAAATAGTTGGCGATCTCAACTTCCATTCGATCGCTAATTCCCTCATATTTTTCAACTTTGTCATATAGTTTGTAAAATTTCTTTTCAGATGTTTCAGTAAACATTTCTTCTACTTTACTAAACATTTTCTCAACTCTTTGTGCATAAACAAGAATCTCTTTTTTTGCCTGATGAATAGATAATTCAGAGGTTGATAATAGTCCTGTTTGAATATATTGGAGTCTAAACTCTTCGGAGTCCTCTTTCTGCGGAACCATTTTAATTACAACTAATGCAATGAGCTTTGTAAACCAAATGAACAAGAATGTGTTTGCAATATTAAAAGCCGAATGAAAAATTGATAAAGCAACAGGAATTGCGTGAGGATCCTCATAAGGAGAGGTTCCTCCAATTTTTATAACAAAATTATTAATGAGATTAAGAAAAAATGGGAAAAACATTGAAACCCAAATAACTCCTAATAGGTTGAAAATAAAATGTGCCCTGGCCGCTCTCTTAGCCGAAACGTTTGCTACAGCTGCTGCCAGATTAGCGGTTATGGTTGTTCCAATATTTTCGCCTAAAACCATTGCCGCGGCAATATCAAAAGAAATCCAGCCATTATTACACATAACAAGAGTTAAGGCCATAGTGGCGCTTGAAGATTGAATGATCATCGTTAATATGGTTCCAATACTAAGAAATAGCAAATGCGACCATACGCCTTGAGAAGTAAAATCAGCTAGAAAAGATAATATTTCTGGATGACTTTTAATATCGGGTACCGAATCTTTCAAAAAATCTAATCCCAGAAAAATCATTGCAAAACCAATTATAAACTCACCCCACGATTTTCGCTTATTATTACTCGAAAAAAGCAAAGGAAATCCTAACCCTATTAATGGTAAAGAAATAATACTAATATTTACTTTAAACCCCAGCAACGAGATTAGCCAGGCTGTTACTGTTGTTCCAATATTGGCTCCCATAATAACACCAATCGACTCGATAAGAGATAAAAGACCAGCATTTACAAAACTCACAACCATTACTGTGGTTGCCGATGACGATTGAATAATTGCGGTAATTAAAAGTCCGGTTAATACCCCTTTTACCGGATTTGAAGTCATTTTAGCCAAAATTGACCTCATTTTATCTCCGGCAACCTTTTGTAAGGACTCGCTCATAATCTTCATCCCATAAAGGAAAAACCCTAGAGACCCTACCAGCGTTAAAAAGTCGACAATGCTGTATTTCATTTTTTAATGTTTTTTATTGTCTTACAAATCTATAAAAATCATCTTACATACATAACATGAAAAAATATTTATAGCTCTTTTGTGGAATATAAGTTATCAATATTATTTGTTAAGTGCAGATAGAATTCTATTTTTGATAATTAAAAACTAATAATTATGCACAAGATAAAGGATTTGCAGGAAATTATCAATAAGGAGATTGAGAGCAAAAAAATGGGAAGAGAACCATTTTCACTTTATGAACCAATAAATTATTCTCTCTCGAATGGAGGAAAACGAATTAGACCATTATTAACTCTGTTGGCTTGCAATCTTTTTTCTGAAAAGATTGATCAGGCAATTGATGCTGCTTTAGCCATAGAAATATTCCACAATTTTACTTTGCTGCACGACGATATTATGGATAAAGCTGATATCCGTCGGGGTAAACCCACAGTGCATAAAAAATGGAATGAAAATACTGCAATACTTTCCGGAGATGCAATGTTTATAAAGTCCTATGATTTTTTGTTGGAGACAAAAACAGAAAAGTTTAAAGAAATACTTCAGGTTTTTAATAATACTGCCCTTGAGGTTTGTGAAGGTCAGCAATATGACATGGAATTTGAAAACAGAAACGATGTTTCTGAAAATGAATATTTGCGAATGATTGAACTAAAAACATCTGTATTATTAGCCGCTGCATTAAAAATAGGAGCAATAATTGGTGGAGCAGAAAATGCCGATGCCGATCTTTTATATGATTTTGGTAGAAATATTGGCCTTGCATTCCAGCTTCAGGATGATATGCTTGATGTTTATGGCAGCAAGAATACCTTTGGTAAGGAAATAGGAGGAGATATCGTAGCCAATAAAAAAACCTTTTTACTTATTAAAGCAAAACAACTGTCATCAATAGAAGATAAAAGGCATATAGATAGTTACTTAATGGATAAAAAAACTCCAAAAGAAGAAAAAATAAAAGGAATAACAGGAATATATAATAAGTTAGAAATTAAGAAAATTGCAGAGGATTTAATCTCAGAATATCATTTTATTGCAATGGAAAAACTGAATAAGGTCAATGTTTCAGAAGAAAAGAAAACCGAATTGATACAATTATCAGAAAGTCTGCTAAAGCGCAATAAATAAAAGCTTAAATATCGTAAACCAGACCTGGAGAGAACATCATTTGATTTGTTTTTGCAATTATATATTTTACTTCGGCAAAAAATGATAATCTGTAATTTATTTTCATCATAAAGCCTGCTCCTGCATTCACACCAAAATCAAATTTAAAAGCGGAATTGTTTATCTCGTTTTCAATTGTTGATGTGCGCTGGTCTTTAATATTCCATCCACCACAATGTGCTCCACCTAGAAAATAAAACCGAAAGTCTTTTTTGGGATTTAAAATGTAATGACCATTTAAGTCAAATGTAAAAAGAGTCGTTTTCGATTGGCCACCATCAGGGAAATTATATGTATTAGGTAAAAAGAATTGAAAATCGGGAACGATCTTTAACTTTTTGTTTACATCAAATTCACCACGAATATCAAGACCAAAAGATTTATTAAAGTACTCCAGATCATTATATAAATATCGTCCACCTGTAGCCAGAACGATTCCTCCACCAATCTTTGTAAGTTGAGCATTTACTAGAAATCCCGAAAACACAGAAACGATAACAAATATGACAGTAATTATTTTTTTCATGATTTAAAATTTTTCTTAAGAAAAAGGGGGTTAAAACCCCCTTCAAAGATGTAATAAATTTATAATTTAAACAATACTCCAAAAGTTAATGCCGCTTCACCATATCCAAAAAAGGTGTTTTTTATTTCGCTGTATGCCTTCATGTTATCTGTCAAAGTATAAATTACACCCGCCCCACCAGTTAATCCTGGCAAGAATCCCTTTGAAACAGTACTGTTGTAATATGTAATATTAATACCAGCTAGTGCGAAAAAAGTAAAATTCTCGATTGAATAAAAATCATAATTGGCATCAATATTAATAAATGCCCGGTTATAATCTCGAAGGTTTACTGTTTGAGGAAACATAAAACCGATGTCTGCTGATAATCTTGAATTCTTAAAAATGAAATCCGTATCGTATGTTCCCTTTACTTGTATTCCAAAAGGAGGACGACCGGTTTCTAAAATTAGTCCCCCACCAATAGTCATGGGTTGAGAGAAGCTTGGTGTAATAAAAACGATCAATCCCAGCAAAAGCCCTAAAATAAATTTAATCATGTATGTTTTCATATTAGTTAAATAAAAAGGGAATACCCGTTTGGATATTCCCAGGTTTTATATATTGAGTTTTTATAATGCAAAAAGTACGCCAACAGTAATTTCTGCCTGATCGTATCTTCCCATAATGTATTTGAATTCACCAAAAGCCTTAATGTTATCGCTAATACCAAAGAGGGCTCCAGCACCGACATTTACACCGGGCTTTGTTCCACTTGTTTTGTGTACATCTCCTAAAAAATCATCCCATTTTGTTGAATAATTAGAAATATTTATACCTGCTAATGCATAAAAATCAAATTTATTAAGCGAATAGAACTTGTAATGACCGTCAACATCAAAAGCCCATCTGTTATATGTTATAGAACCAGGAGTTGATGGAATGAAATATGTAAATGCTGCTGAAGCACTCAAATTCTCCAATAAAAAATCCATTCCATAGGTTCCATTAACTTTAAATCCAAAGTGAGGATAACTTGTTCCGATTACAAAACCCCCACCTACATTTATTGGTTGTGCATTAGATGTATTAATAAATAGTGTCCCAGCAAACAATAAAATAAGGGAAATTTTTAAAACTAATTTTTTCATATTTTTTAAATTTTGGTTTAACTTTTGGTTAATAGTTTCGTATTACATTTGTTATAAAATAACGAACGAAATTATTAAAAAGTTTGTATTGTTGTATAAAAAAAAAAGGAAATAAATCATAATTATATAGTAAATTTGTCGAAAGACTTAATAATCAAAACAAAATTCATTCCTATGGCAGAAAGTAAAGGTCAGATTATTCAGGTTATTGGTCCAGTTATCGATGTTAGTTTTGAAAAGACCGGAACCGATCTTCCTAATATATACGATGCATTAGAAATTAAGCGAATTGACGGTAGTATTTTGGTTGTTGAATGTCAGCAGCACATTGGAGAAAATACAGTTCGTTGTATTGCAATGGATTCAACCGATGGATTACAAAGAGGTATGGAAGTTTTTATGACAGGATCTCCAATAAAAGTTCCCATTGGTCAGCAGGTTCGTGGACGACTTCTTAATGTTATTGGAGAGGCAATTGATGGTATGCCGCCTTTAAATAAAGAGGGGGGATATCAAATTCATAATAAAGCACCTGAGTATGTTGATCTTACTACTGAAAAAGAAGTTTTATATACTGGTATTAAAGTTATTGACCTTATTGAGCCTTATTCCAAAGGAGGAAAGATAGGTCTTTTTGGAGGAGCTGGTGTTGGAAAAACAGTGTTAATCATGGAGATGATTAATAACATAGCCAAATCATATTCGGGTATTACTGTTTTTGCAGGTGTTGGTGAACGAACCCGTGAAGGGAACGATTTACTCCGAGAAATGATCGAATCGGGTGTAATTAAATACGGTAAGGCTTTTGAAGAGAGCATGAAGGCTGGTAGTTGGGATTTGTCAAAGATTGATCCTGAAGAAATAAAGAAATCGCAGGCCAGCTTAGTATTTGGACAAATGAACGAACCTCCAGGTGCAAGAGCAACTGTTGCTCTCACCGGATTATCTATTGCAGAATCGTTCCGCGATGGCGACAAAGACTCTGGCAAAGGAAATGACATCTTGTTTTTTATTGACAATATTTTTCGTTTTACCCAAGCGGGATCAGAAGTTTCTGCACTTTTAGGGCGTATGCCTTCAGCAGTAGGTTATCAGCCTACATTAGCTACCGAAATGGGGATGATGCAAGAACGAATTACATCTACAAAAAGTGGATCAATAACTTCTGTTCAAGCAGTATATGTTCCGGCTGATGACTTGACCGATCCTGCACCGGCTACAACATTTTCACATCTTGATGCTACAACTGTTTTAAGTCGAAAAATCTCTGAATTAGGAATTTATCCGGCTGTTGATCCTCTCGATTCAACATCTCGTATTTTATCTCTAGAGGTTGTTGGCGAAGAGCATTATAATACAGCACAACGAGTTAAGGAAATTTTACAGCGATATAAAGAATTACAAGATATTATTGCCATTTTAGGAATGGATGAGCTATCTGAAGAAGACAAGCTTGCGGTTCATCGTGCACGAAGAGTGCAGCGATTTTTGTCTCAACCATTTCATGTGGCCGAAGCTTTTACAGGACTTAAAGGGGAGCTTGTTTCCATTGAGGATACTATTAAAGGATTTAAAATGATTTTAAATGGAGAGGTTGATCAGTATCCTGAGGCTGCCTTTAATTTAGTTGGAACAATCGAACAGGCTATCGAAAAAGGAGAAAAAATGCTTGCAGAGTCAAAGAAAAAGGATTAACTTTCAAATAATTGTTTAAAAGATAACAAATTAGAAAATGTTTCTTGAAATAATAACTCCAGATAAAAAAGTATTTACCGGAAAGGTAAATGTTGTTCAGGTTCCTGGTAGCAATGGATTATTCGAAATTCTGGAATATCATGCACCCATAATTTCGACACTCGAAAAAGGACGCGTTAAAATTGTTGAGGGCAATACGGAATCATTTTATCAAATTCAAGGAGGGGTTATCGAAGTAAAAGATAATCATGTAATTATTTTGGCAGAATCAATAATTCAATAGAAATTAGCAGTTAATGAGACTTATAATTCCCATTATTTTTGTTTTATTATTTTCAGGATTTTTAAGATCTCAGGAAAAGATTACGTTTTTGGCCGAAGATGGATTGTTGGTTACTGCTGATTTGTACGAAATAAACAAAAAAAACCCATATATTCTTTTGTTTCATCAGGCAGGATTTAGCCGTGGCGAATACAAAGAAACAATTCAAAAAATCTTAAAATTTGGATATAATTGTCTTGCAGTTGATCTTCGTTCTGGTGGTGAAGTAAATTATATTCAAAATCACACAGCATTATTGGCTACACAAAAAGGATATTCAACGGATTTCTTAAGCTCAGAAAAGGATATTTTGGCTGCTATAAAATGGGTAAAACAAAGAACAAGAAAACCAGTAGTTTTATTCGGAAGTTCCTTTTCTGCATCTCTCTGTTTGCTTGTTGCAAATAATAACCCCAATGTTAAAGCAGTAATTGCATTTAGCCCAGGAGAGTATTTTATTGATCAGCTAATTGTAAAAGAAAAACTTTCGGAGCTTAATAAACCGGTTTTTGCAGCATCATCAAAACGGGAACAACCTTTTGTTACCGATTTGTTAGCATTGGTTCCTGCTTCATTGAAAACAATATATGCGCCTGAAAATGGACCGGGTGAGCACGGTTCAAAATCACTTTGGAAAAACAATCCTAATAATGGAGAATACTGGTTAGCCTTAACCCTGTTTTTCAGTAAAATAAAATAGTTTTTATTCCCATGCAGAACGTTAAATTCTTAGTTATTCGCTTTAGTTCTATTGGCGATATAGTTCTTACTACCCCGGTTGTTAGAGGTTTGAAAAAACAGGTTCCAAATGCAGAAATTCATTACCTTACAAAACCTCAGTTCAAATCATTGCTTGAGAATAATCCATATATTGATAAAGTTCATGTTTTAAAAAGTTCTTTTAGTAAAATGATCGAAGAGCTTAGAGATGAGCGTTTTGATTATGTTATTGACCTGCATCATAACTTACGCACATTTAGAGTGAAGAACAAGCTTAAGCTACTTTCTTTCTCGTTTGATAAATTGAATTACGAAAAATGGCTTTATGTAAATTTTAAAATCAACAAACTGCCTAATATTCATATTGTTGATAGATACTTAAAAACATTATCGTTGTTTGATATTGTAAATGATGAACAAGGGTTGGATTATTTTATTCCAGAAAAAGATGAGGTAATGCTTTCTGATTTTCCTGAAATATTCAGAAATGGATATATTGCTTTAGTTATTGGGGCTTTTCATAATACCAAAAGACTTACTTCAGAAAAGATAATTTCAATCTGCAAGAAAGCAGATTTACCAGTTATTTTGTTAGGCGGACCAGAAAATAGAGATGAGGCGGAAAAAATTAAAAGCGAAATAGGAGAGAAATCATATAATGCTTGTGGTATTTATAACATAAATCAATCCGCCTCACTGGTAAAGCAATGCAATGTGATTTTAACACCCGATACTGGGCTAATGCATATTGCTTCATCATTTAAAAAGAAAATTGTTTCGATATGGGGAAATACAGTTCCCGAGTTTGGAATGTATCCTTATCACCCTCATTCCGAATCGGCTATATTTGAAATTAAAGGATTAAAATGTCGACCATGTTCGAAAATAGGCTTTAAGGAATGTCCAAAGAAACATTTTAAATGTATCAATGATATGAATGAAGATGTAATTGCAAAAAAAATGGTCGAACTATATAATCGATAAATAAAAAATCCGGAGAATTTTCCGGATTTTTTATTTAGGTATGTATTATATTTATTTTTTTACATTCTTTCCATCATATCCCCATTTCAGGTACATGGCACCCCATGTAAATCCAGCTCCAAATGTTGCCAGAATTATGTTATCCCCTTTTTTGAGTTGCGATTCCCATTCCCATAAACATAATGGTAAGGTGGCCGCAGTTGTGTTTCCATATCTTTCGATATTTATCATTACTTGCTCTTTCTTAATTCCCATTCGGTTTGCAGTAGCTTCAATAATTCTCATATTGGCCTGATGAGGAACCAACCAGGTTAAGGTATCAGAAGTTAAACCATTTCGTTCCATTACTTCGACAGAAACATCGGCCATTTTTGAAACAGCCCATTTAAAAACAGGTTGTCCTTCTTGGTAAATAAAATGCTGACGAGCATCAATTGTTTCATGTGATGCAGGAGCAACAGAACCGCCAGCTTTTTGATGAAGATGAACTTTTCCAACACCGTCAGATTGTAAACGGGCATCTATAATACCAAAGTCTTCAGTTGTTGGTTCCAGTAACACAGCACCTGAACCATCTCCAAAAATGGGGCAAGTTGAACGATCAGTATAGTCAACAATAGACGACATCTTTTCTGCTCCAACAACAATTACTTTTTTACAGAAACCAGATTCAATATATTTTGATGCAGTAGTAAGAGCATATAAAAAACCAGAACATCCAGCATTTAAGTCAAAACTAAAAGCATTTTTAATTCCTGCTTTATCACTGATAATATTGGCTGTTGCAGGAAATTGATGATCAGGAGTAACCGTTGCACAAATCAAAAGATCTATTTCTTCTGGGGATGTGTTTGTTTTTCTAAGTAGTTCTTTTACAGCATTCGCTCCAACAAAAGATGATCCTTCTCCTTTTTCCTTAATAATATGTCTTTCCCTTATACCAATTCGTGTCATTATCCACTCATCAGTAGTATCCACCATTTTACTTAATTCATCATTTGTAAGGATATATTCGGGTACGTATGCGCCAATGCCTGTTATTGTTGCTCGTATTTTTGTCATTTAAAGGCCTCCTTAATTTTTTCTGCAAGATTGGCTTCTGCTACTTGCTTGGTATGCAGAATCATGTTTTTAATAGCTTTTTCACGAGAAATACCATGCCCAATAACAATATTTTTGTTTACACCTAGAATAGGAGTTCCTCCGTAATTCTCAAAATTTAACGTTTCGAAAAATTCGTCAACCAGTTTTCTTTTCTTGAACAAAACATAGAAGGCTTCAGCCGTTTTTAAGATAATATTTCCAACGAATCCATCACAAACAATTACGTCTGCCTTATTTATTTCAAAAAGATCATTTCCTTCGACATTTCCAACAAAGTTAAATTCTGTGGTATCTTTCATTAATTCATATGTAGCCTTCGAAACAAGATTTCCTTTTTCTTCCTCAGAGCCAATATTCATTAAAGCTACTTTAGGATTCTTGATATTATATACACTTTCGGCATACATAGATCCTAATATTGCATACTGATAAAGCACATCTGGTTTAGCATCTGGATTTAGCCCAACATCTAACATAATAGAAAAGGTTCCATCTGGTTTTGGAATAGCAGCTGTAATTACCGGACGAATAACGCCAGGAATTGATTTTACAGCATGCATAGCACCTACAAGCATGGCTCCGGTATTACCTGCACTAGCAAATCCATCTAGTTTACCAGCGGCTAACATATAGAATCCTTTAGTAATGCTTGAATCGAGCTTTTTCGAAAAAGCTTTTGCTGGGTGATCCCCCATTTCGATTACTTCAGAAGCATGAACAATCTCGAAATTTGTTGCAGAAACATTTTCCCGTTGTAAAATCTCAAGTATTTTTTGTTCATTGCCAATGAGAACTAATCGGTCGTTTTGTGATAATTCCTTATGAGCCAAAATTGCTCCTAAAACAGCTGCTTCAGGAGCAAAATCTCCGCCCATAATATCAATTCCAATCCTCATACAGTATTATTTGAGCTCAAATTTATGCTTTAGCTTCTTTTTCTACAGCTAATTGTCCTTTGTAATAACCACATTCTGGACAAACTCTGTGGTAAAGATGTGTAGCACCGCAGTTTGAACAGGCTGCAACAGTTGGAGCAACTGCTTTAATATGAGTTCTTCTTTTGTCTCTTCTTGTCTTCGATGTTTTTCTCTTTGGATGTGCCATTTCTTCTAATTATTATTGTTTTCCATTAATTTTTTTAACTCGTCCCACCTTGGATCAACATCCTCTTCAGTTGGGGCATTTATTTGATATTCTTTTATTTTCTTTAACATTTCCGAATTGCATAAGGGTTTTCCTTTTTTATCCGAAGGATGTACTCTTTTTAAAGGAATACTTAAGCTTATGCTTTCGTATAAATAGTGTGCTATATTTATTTCATTTTCGTCAGGAGATATACAGATAACATCATCATCTAATTCTTCTTCTGAGGATGAAAATTTGACAAATAATTTTCCATTATAATCAATTGGTAAATTAAAATCTTCTAAACAACGGTCACATGTTAATTCAACCAGACCATTAATTTTGAAAGCAAACTCAAGCATATGTGATTTTTTGTTTAAAATTACATGTGCCAATAAGCTACCTTTTTTAATTTCCGAATAATCTAAATTCTCAAAGAACGTATCGTCAATTTCAAAATCAAACTCATGTAAACCATCGGTTAATCCTTGATAAGCAATACGATATTTATGCAAATAGTCCACCTTGATTTCAAAAAATTACATCGTGCAAAAGTATAAATTATAATTTGAATAAAAAAAGAAAAATTAATGAAAGGTTAACTATTCAAAGCTACATAGCTTTAAATGAGTTACAAAAAGCACTTCTTATTTTTTTAAAACAATACGCATGGTGGTTCCTTTGTTTACTTCGGAGTGGTTAACAAAAATCCGACCTCGATGATACGATTCGATTATTCTTTCTGAAAGAGAAAGGCCCAAACCCCAACCTCTTTGTTTTGTTGTATAACCAGGTTGAAAAATAGTTTTGAACTTTGTTTTTGGAATACCCTTTCCTTCATCTGCAATATCGATAAATAAAAACTGAATTCTATCGTCAATATGAATTATAATTTTCCCCGTTCCTCCCATTGAGTCGATGGCATTTTTACACAAATTTTCAATAACCCATTCGAAAAGATGAACATTGAGTGGCACAAATACCTGATCGTTTTGAGAAAAGTTATATTCAAATACAATTTTTTCTGATGATCTTACCCGAACATAATTAATGGAATCTAGAAGTACCTTTATTATATTTTCTCTTTGAAGCTTAGGTGCAGAGCCTATTTTTGAGAATCTGTCTGTAATTTTTTCAAGTCGTTGAACATCTTTTTCAAGCTCGCCAACAAGTTTTTCGTCTACATTCTTTAGTCTTAGGAGTTCAATATGTGCCATTAAGGATGATGTTGGAGTTCCAAGTTGGTGTGCCGTTTCTTTCGACATGCCAACCCAAACCTGATTTTGTTCTGCTTTTCGTGATGTGCTAAAAGCAAGATATGAAACAAAGAGAAACAACGCAATTACTCCGAATTGAATAATTGGGAAGTAGAATAATTGGGTTAATAAGGTTGACTCTTTATAATAAATGTAGTTTTTATCTCCATCGAGTAAATTAATAACAATAGGCTGATTAGCTGCCTTCATCTTCTCCAGTTGTTTCTGAAGGTAAATGGCATCTTTTTCTTTATCGGGGTTGAGGTTTCGGCTAGATGTTATATTTCCATCTTTGTCGGTAAGTATTACTGGTACAGTTTCATTGTTTTTTAGCACTTCAATAATAAAAGAATAATCTTTTTCGTCACTTTCTAGTCCTGAAAGCTGTCGTGTTCCTAGTGCCCATAACTCAACTTTTTTTCGCTCTTCAACAGACAGTTTTTTTACAAGATTATTTGTAGTTATAAATGAAGCAACACCAATACATATGGCTATTACCAACAGAATAATTTTCCACTTTTGTTTTTTAGAATAAATATTCAAAACGTAAAAATTAATGAATCAGAATGCAAAAATAACAATCATAACCAATTAGCAAGTAAAAAAGAGAAGTATTCTCATTCCCTATGCATTGGAATTGTGTCTTCGTCAAATGATATTTCAAATTTTGGACTAGTTTCTATTTCTTTGTCTTTTTTTATTGGCTCTTTGGATGTGGGTGTTTCTTCCCATTCAATTTTAAAAGCATTGACTTTTTTTGTACCTAGCGTATCTGATAAAAGCGTTGAATCGCTTTTATACCAACCAAATTCTTCATTTAACAATTTTTTAAGTTGTTGTTTTTCAGTTTTTTGTTCTTCTTTTCTGGCTTCGCGTGCTTGTTTTCGATCGTAGCTTACTTTATAATCATCTGGATTTCCAACAATTTTAAGATAGATATTTGTTTTTCCCAAGCCATCATCTTCCAAATTTTCGAATTCATCATCTTTTCTTGCTTTATCCTTAGCATTTTTTGCAAGAATATCTGAGAGTAGCACTTTAAAATGATAGTCGAAGGTATTATCAAAATTATGACTTCCAAAAATGGTGAGATTTAAAGCAGAAGAAACAATGTCCATTCTTGGAATGAATACTTTTTCGTCTTTTATGGTGATTTGATTTTGGAGGGATGAAAACCTAATATTTTCAAGCTCTTTAACATCAATAAACTTTGACAAACGTTTCAAAGGTTCATAACTAACAAGCGCTCCATTTTGAATTAATATACTACTCTCTGCAACAATCGATTTTCTATTAATTTCAAGCTTTTCTGAAAACGAAGACGAAAAATAAATATCTCCAGAAATATCTCCTTTTATGTTATTTTCTGGCAAAAAGGATTGACCAAAGCTATTAAATGAATAAAACAGCTTACCAATATCGATAGTCTTCAGATTACTTTGAACCCGGACAATAAAATCGTTTTTATAATTCTGAATTACAACACCTCCCAATTTTGACCAACCATTCATGGAATTAAAAGAAATTTCGTGTAATGAAAACATTTTTGGTTTATAGTTTAAGCTTCCTTTAATTTTAGTGGCATTGAATTTTCCAACGGTAAAATTGTTTACTTGTAGGTTAAGAAAAAGGTTTAATCTATCAGGGAATTTGTATGAAGGATCTTTTTTTTCAGATTTTTCGACGAAAAATACAGGTGATAACTGATTAAGATCAATTGATTCGGACAATAATTCTGCCATAACTGATGTTATCCCATCTGACGAAAAATAATTATAAAGGTTTGATGCTTCACCTATTAACAAAAAATCATTATCGAGTATTTTGAAATATAAACTATCGGTATAAAGAGTTTCGTTTATTGCAAATAACCCACTAACATTATTTACTACTAAAGGATTTCCTTTTAGTTTGAATTGCCCGTTTTTAATACGGAGATTAAAAGCAAATTCCTTTTTAAAAAAATCGTAGAACTTGATGTTTTTAATTTCTTTTAAATTTCCAGAGAATGTACCTTTAATCTTTCCTAATCCATTTAGTATTTCAAGCGTATCAATAGAGAAATTACTCTGTATCTCAGCAAAATCAAAATCGGCCGAATAATTAATCATTAAAGAAGGATTATTAAAATTAGATATTATACAAGAACCATTAGCGGTACTTTTATCAAGTGCGGCGCTAAAAGTTTCAATTTTGACCGATGTAGTTTCTAAGCAATTTTTGTTTCCATTAGAGAACACACCATCAGCATAAATCTGATTTATCCTTATTTTGTTTGAGAGTTCAATTAGATTGGCTTTTTTAAGTTGAAAAGATCCCTGGATTTTTGGATTTTTTGTTTTTGATAATTCTCCAATAATTGTTGTATTAAAAGTAACATCTCCACCACGATTTTGAATATTTGAGAACTCATTTCGAAAGGTGTTAGGTAAAATATATAGTAGACCTTCAAATGATTGGTTATTTGCAATAAGAGACAAGTTAAGTTGCGGATTACTTTTTCTAAGAATATTTCCTGCAATAGCAAATTCAAACGATTCAAGAGATATTTCTCCTTTAGTAAAGGAAATCGTATTTTCATCAATTTCTAGCAACAATCTAATTGAAAGGGCTTTATTCAAGATGTAATTATAGTTATCCAAAGAAAAATTTTCAGCGACCATAGATGCATTTGCATCAAGAGAAAAATTTTCTTTAAAAAACAATCCTTTTAAATTTGCTTTTTCAATGCTTCCAGAATAAATAATGTTTAGATATTCATTGCAATATAAAATTTGTGTTTGTGTAATTTTAATTTTGTTTAGTTCTAACTTAAATGCTTCGTTTGATTTATTATCAATTGAATTCCAAAATCTGTAATTCTCATTTCTATTTATATCAACAAATACATTTATAACTCCCTGATCGAAATGGATATTCTTAATGCTATAATTTTTAGTTAAAAGGTCAAGAATATTAAATTGCAAGAAAAGTCTTTTAGCAGAAAACAACGTGTCGGTATTATACTCCAGAATATTATTTGTAAAAGTCGACGGACTATGAGCTATTACAGATTTTAACTCAAGGGATGCATCTGGAAATTTTCGAAGCAAAGAAAATTTAATATCATCAACACTAATCTTTGCATTGATACTTTCATTTAATTCTTCGACGAAATATTGCGCAACCTCTTTTTCATAAATTAGAGAAATGGATACCGCTAAAATGACAAGGAAAACGAATGCCATTATTAATCCTAATAAGAGCGATTTTATAAGTTTCATATTTAGTATAAGTACATTTTATTCTAAAACGCAAAATTAAGAAACTTATGATAGAAGTAACCAACCTTAATCACACATTATAGTGGCTAAGAAAAAAAACCAGCAAAAGCTGGTTTTTTAAATTATTGATTTTTTCTAATTTCCTCTAGATAGGCTTTTTGTAAATTTTTTATTCGTTCTGGGTTCTTCTCTTGATCGTAAATTCTAACAATATCCTTTATACCTTTTTCTCTGTAAAATGCACCTTGAGCGGCATCAAAATTATTATTATCAATATTATATTTTATGGTTTCGGTGTATTTTTTAAATTGCTCCCAGCTTAAATTTTCTGGCAGTTCAAAATAACATTTTGATTCTTCGTTCATGTCTTTATAAATTCCTTCCTCTTTTTCTGTAACATAGAAGTTTTTATTTATTATGATTATAGCAGAATCATTAATTTGCCTTTGTTTTGCAAACTTAATATCTGCATCCTTATAAAAGTTTTGGAGTTCGGGAATAAAGGTAAAACTTCTTAGATATTTTATACGAATGCAAGATAGCGTTTCTGACTTAAAATGAAGATATCCCTGTGATGCATTAAAATTATACTTTATTGAATCGCATATTTTTTGTGTTTTACGCGCAATTTCTTCAAAAGAATAGTCTTTAGAAGTAATTAAAAACAACGAGCGTGGTTGAGATTTGTCTGGTAAATCCCCATGATATCCGGGGAAAGGCTGAAGGCTCTCAAGCACAAGTGTGTGCGGTATTATATTGTTTTTAACGGTAACCAGAGACTCCTCTTTTTTAATGTAACCGAAGGTTTCTATATTTGTTTCGACTTGATTCATACTACTATTTTTTGGTGGAATGATAAGTTATTAAATTAATGAACGAAAGTCAATAGTCAAATTAATTAGTTCTTTATCTAAACAACTACCAATTAAGAAAGGTTCATTTAGAACAATTTCAATCATAAAACGTTACCTTTGCGCAAGCAATTTTTAGTTTATATAGTTGTAATAAATGCAATGAAAAGAGAAGATGTTGAAATAATGGCTCCTGTTGGTTCGTACGAATCGCTTATGGCAGCAATTCAGGGTGGAGCCGATTCGGTATACTTTGGAATTGAGAAAATGAATATGAGAGCACACTCCTCGAATAATTTTACTTTTGATGATTTACAAAAAATATCCGAAATATGTAAACAACATGGTGTTAAATCATATCTTACGGTAAATACAGTTGTTTACAATAATGAAATAAGCTTAGTTAAAGAAATTGTTGATGCTGCAAAGAGTAATAATATTACTGCAATTATTGCTGCAGATATTGCAGTAATAAGCTATGCCAGAAGTGTTGGTGTTGAGATTCATATATCAACACAATTAAATGTAAGCAATATTGAAAGTGTAAAATTCTTTGCACAATTTGCTGATGTAATAGTATTGGCCCGGGAACTTACTCTTGATCAAATCGCCGATATTACAAAAGCCATTAAAGATGAAAAAATTATCGGTCCTTCAGGGAATCTAATCAAAATAGAACTTTTTGTTCATGGAGCTTTGTGTATGGCTATTTCTGGAAAATGCTATTTAAGTTTACATGAGAAAAATTATTCTGCAAACAGAGGGTCGTGTTTACAAACTTGCAGGAAAGCTTATATTGTGACAGAAAAGGAATCAGGATATGAACTTGAAATAGATAATGAGTATATAATGTCGCCCAAAGATTTAAGTACTATTAAATTTCTTAATAAAATACTTGATTCGGGAGTGAGTGTTTTAAAAATTGAAGGACGTGCTCGTCCTCCAGAATATGTAAAAACTGTTTCTGAATGCTATAACGAAGCGATAATGGCTTATATATCAGACAATTTTACTGATGAAAAAATAGAAGAATGGGAAAGAAAGCTTGCAACAGTTTTTAACAGAGGTTTTTGGGGAGGATATTATTTAGGACAAAAAATGGGCGAATGGAGTCACCGTTATGGCTCCAGGGCAACAAAACGAAAAATATATATTGGCAAGTGCACAAATTACTTTACAAAACTTAGTGTTGCAGAATTCTTAATTGAAACAAATAGCCTTTCAATAGGTGATGAGGTTTTAATAACAGGACCAACAACTGGAGTAATTCAAACTATAGTAAAAGAAATACGAGTTGATCTAAGAGGTGTTCAAGATGCAAAACAAGGAGAAAAATGCTCGATTCCTATCGAACAAGTGGTAAGACGATCTGATAAACTTTATCTTATAGTTGATGCAGATAAAGTAAAACAACAATAAAAAAGCGGAGATAGCCCCGCTTGTTACTTATAAAAACCCTGAAACCATTTAACGGCATCTTCTTCAGTATTTAATATCTTTAAAGGTATTTTATATTTATTAATTACCTGAATAATCATGTTTACATAATATTTATTAAAAACATTTCCATCAAAAACTGCAGCAGCATGTTTTAACCCACGATCAATTGCCTTCGGAATCATAACGCTTTCGAACCATTTACGATTTTCGGGCGAAACAACCCCTTGGTTTCGAATATCAGAAAGGAAGTTTTTAACAGGATGTTTTGTGCTATATTCAAGAAGCAATTCAAAGGCAGCTTGATATTCTGTATTGCTTGGTTTGTGTTTCCAGGCAATAATTGCTATTTTTAACGAGGGATCGTAAAATATTTGCACATAATCATAATCAAATATAACTTATTTCAATGTAGGTTTCTTTTAGTTTTTCAAAGATGGTATTAAAATAATTATAAGTTAAAAAAGAATAATGAAAAAGAGAAAAAAAGATAATTGTTCGAAACATAGATTTTAGAAAAATACAGATAGTTTAAATTATTTATTAAAGCTTTTAAACCAGATTATTGCATCCTCTTCTGTATTAAATAGTTTCATTGGAATTCCGTATTTATTAATTACCTGAATAATCATGTTTATGTAATATTTTTTAAAAACATTGCCGTCAAAAATAACAGCAGCACGCTTAAGTCCATTTTTAATTGCTTTTGGAATCATAACAGTTTCAAACCACTTACGGTTATCAGGAGAAACAACACCTTGATTTCGAATATCAGATAGAAAGTTTTCTACAGGGTGCTTTTTACTATATTCGATCATCACTTCAAAGGCATTTTGGTATTCGGCGTTTTCGGGTTTGTGTTTCCAAACCACGATGCCCAATTTTACTGATGGTTCGTATAAAATCTGAGCATAATCATAATCATAGATTACTTGTTTCATAATATGATGGAGTTTAGGTTGTTTTTTACATATAGTAACAAAGATAAGGGATTAAAGTTTTAGATCAATAATAATTATACCGTTTAAAGAAACAAAAGGTTTGGTTCTTTTAAATAAAAAAACAGCTTATTTTTTTTTGATAATTAAAAAAATATTTAAATTGCACTTAAATAATTACTATTAAAATCCAGATTATTAAACAGAAAACCTCAGCATATTAAAATTAACCTGAAATTTATTATTCTTCACAAATTATTATTAATCATATAATTCAACGTTTAACAAACAGTCATTTAAAATGAAATCGAACAAAAATTTTAATAAGGCGAAAAAACCTCGTCCGTTTGATAATGAAAGTGAGTTAAGAGGAAAAAAAGTTGTTCCTCTCCTAAAAAAGGATAAATACTTTAAAAAAGAAATTTTTAATGAAATTGATGAATTTGAAGATATCGAAGAATATGATTCAGATCAAGATCTGGAAGATTTTGACGAAATTGAAGACGATTCTTATTTAGACGAAGACGAGGATGAATAAAACCAATATGAAATTAAATAAGAAGAAGCCGTCTCAAAAGATAATCTGAGACGGTTTTTTTATGTTGTTATTTTTAGCGTATTTATATTTTAGCTTATAGTCTTTTGTTTAGGT